>Ga0310695_10011147_pt1 | contig 12921 bp, 9 predicted proteins | sample RumenRJG_04DNA_FD_203882 | JGI IMG/M metagenome (GOLD analysis project Ga0310695, IMG submission 203882) | Bovine rumen microbial communities from Lethbridge, Alberta, Canada - RJG_04 (v2) (version 2) | ecosystem: Host-associated > Mammals > Digestive system > Stomach > Rumen | place: Canada...
TGTGGACAACGCTCAAAAGGTCCGTCGTCCTCAATCTCGAAATCTCCGAAAGCTTCCCATCCCATTAGATGATCGGGGAACTCGAAGGAACGGTTCTTTACTAACTCACCATACAAGCCACCATCTGCAGCATAGTTGATGTCCTCAAAAAACAGGCCATACATCGTTGGCTGCACAGGTGCTCCGAGCTTCTTTGTGTTTACCTCCATCATGTGGCTCTGAGCCGACAGAGAGAGACATGAAACGAGTGCTAAAGCACAAGATAAAAAACTTAATTTCATCGTTATTTAGTTTAGAAGTTACTACTTTCATAAGTTTGTTGATGCAAAATTAGTTAAAAAAACGATGATTTGCTTGTTTTTTCAGATAAAAGATGTAATTTTGTGAAATATTAAGAGTTCATTGAGAATATTACGAACTACAATCTAGATTAATTTAAAGGAAAAGATATGAAGAAAATCTTAATTGCAGAAGACAATGACAGCAATTTTATCCTGATGACGTATATTCTGAAGAAGTTCTATCAGTTTGAGCGTGCAAAGAACGGACAGGAAGCTGTAGACATGGTGGAAAAAGGGGAATACGACCTTGTTCTGATGGACATCAAGATGCCTATCATGGATGGTCTTGAAGCCACGAAGAAGATCAAGGAGACTCATCCCTCATTACCCATCATTGCGTTGACAGCCAACGCTTTTGACAGTGATCGCCAGAGTGCATTCGACTCTGGTTGTGATGAGTTCCTTTCGAAACCCATCAGTAGCGATTTGTGCCTGAAGACAATTGCAAAAGTCTTAGGAGAATAAAAAAAAGTTAAGACATGTTTGATAAAGAGAGAGGGCTGTATATCGCCCATTGCCCTAATGGAGTACTGAGTATCACAGGTAAGATGGCAAACCGTCATGGACTCATTGCGGGTGCCACTGGTACAGGAAAGACCGTTACACTGCAGGTGATGGCAGAGACATTCTGTCAGGCAGGAGTACCTTGTTTCATGGCCGACATGAAAGGTGACCTTAGTGGTATCTCACAGGTAGGAAAACTGAGTGGATTCATTGAGAAGAGAATGCCTGAGTTCGGTATAGAGAACCCTGAGTTCCAGAGTTGTCCTGTTCGTTTCTTCGATGTCTTCGGAGAACAGGGACACCCTATGCGTGCTACGATATCGCAGATGGGACCTCAGCTGCTCTCACGTCTCATGCAACTCAATGAGACTCAGGACGGTGTACTTAACATCGTGTTCCGCATTGCTGACGAGAGAGGACTGCTGCTCATAGACCTCAAGGACCTGCGTTCGATGCTCGACTGGGTATCACAGCACTCGAAGGAATACACTACGAAATACGGCAACATCTCCACTCCAACTATCGGAGCCATCCAGCGTGCTTTGTTGCAGTTGGAGAATCAGGGAGCAGATAAGTTCTTCGGAGAGCCCGCCTTCGACATCTACGACCTGATGCAGACAGAGGGAGGTAAGGGAGTGATGAATGTGCTCGCTGCTGATAAACTGATGATGCAGCCAAAGCTCTATTCCACCTTCCTGCTATGGCTGCTGAGTGAGCTCTACTCTACCCTTCCAGAGGTTGGTGACCAGCCACTTCCGAAACTCGTATTCTTCTTTGACGAAGCCCACATGCTCTTCGATGGTACTTCAAAGGCACTGCTGGATAAGATTGAGCAGGTGATTCGTCTTATACGTTCCAAGGGTGTGGGTATCTACTTTATCACTCAGAGTCCTACTGATATCCCGGAAAACATCCTCGGACAATTAGGTAATCGTGTACAGCATGCCCTGAGAGCATATACCCCGAAGGATCAGAAGGCGGTGAAGACTGCCGCCGAGACCTTCCGTGCTAACCCAGCATTTAAGACAGACGAGGCTATCATGAATCTCGAGACTGGTGAGGCGCTCGTTAGTTTCCTTGACGAGAAGGGAGCCCCAGGTATCGTAGAACGCGCTAAGATACTCTTCCCGCTGTCGCAAATAGGTGCTGTGACAGAAGGTCAGCGTCTGGATATCATCAAGGGTAGCCGTATCTTTGGCAAGTATGATACTCCTATAGATCGCGAGAGTGCTTTCGAGGTGCTTATGGCAGAGGCAGACAAACAGTTTGCAGAGCAACAGCAGCAGGAGGCAGAGATAGAGATTCCCCAGCCAAAGGCAGAAAAGGAAGAAAAGAAGAAGCCTGGTATGATGGGTAAGGTGTGGAAGGCTGTGCTTACGGCTATCACATCAACACTTGCTACTATCCTTGGCACATACGTGAGCAATAAAGTGACAGGCAATAAGACAAAATCAAGAACTTCAAGCACAGGTCGTGTGGTTAAAAACGCCACGAGTGCTGCCACGCGCACCATCACCAAGGAACTCACAAGAGACATCCTGGGTAATCTGGTTAAGTAAGATTATTCACAGATAGTATAGATATACCGCTGTCGAACGACAGTGGTATATTTGTATTTATCGGGGATAAGCAACTCTTTCATGCCATTGCTGATAGTAGTGCCAAGAAGCTTTATCGTTGCCTCTTTCATAGTCCACAGACGGATAAACTCCTCATCAGGATTATCAGAAGATTTTATCTGTCGCAACTCGTCATCATTCATACAGTATTCTGCCAAAGAGTCTTTATATTGCCTTGAGCTCTCCACATCGATTCCTACAGGATGATCGCTGACGACACATGCCGCAGCCTCCTTACAATGACTGAGGTTGAAGAATATCTCGGGATGTCCCACGAGAGAGGGTTTGCCGCTCTCATTATATGCAAATAGGGGATTATCAGTGATGCCGTATTCCTCACGAAGAGCCTGTTTCAGAAGCTGATAAGCAAGGACACATAACCTCTGCCCTTGTTCATGCTTGAACTTCAGAGCCTGTTCTCTACGCTGCTCAGATATCTCCTGCAATGCCGAAGAGAGATCAAAGCCCCAGAGGTCCTCACTTATCAGTACTCTCTTCATTATCTAATAACAATTCCGTGTTCTTTGGTTTGGGGATTCTGCGATTAGCGTTCTCCTTGGCACCGACGCCGATAAGCTCATGAGCCTTCTGATAAACACTCTGACGTCCGTCCTCAAGTTTATCTTTCGTAAACTTATAAGCATCATCCACCTTTTTAAGCTTCTCTCCCAGGTCGTTATATCTCTGTACAAAGTCACCAAGACGATCTAAGAGCTGTTCTGCCAGTCCGAACACCTTCTTCTGATTCTCAGCCTGCTGATTCTGCACCCAGGCGATATGTATCATGTGAAGGATTCCAAGCAGGTTCTGTTCACCTGTGACAAACACTTTCTTCTCGAAAGCCTCACGCCAGAGAGTAGGGTCATTGGCAAGTGCCAGTTGAAGAGAAGACTCGAAAGGTACGAACATAATCACGAAGTCTACTGCATCGCGGCCATTCTTGATATATTTTGAGTAATCCTTTCTCGCAAGCTCATTCACATGCTGACGCACACTCTTGATATGATCCTGAAGATAACGTTCCTTATCCTCTGCATTATCAGCATTCACATATTTCTCGTATGCCACCAGCGACACCTTAGAGTCGACTATTGCATCCTGTCCCTGAGGATAGTGGAGGACAACATCCGGCTGCATCTCCTTACCTGTCTCATCATGCTTCAGAGGACGTCCCAGTTCGTCTCTGAGTCGTGCCTGTACCTCATAATGGATACCCTCAGTGAGTCCCTGACAGGCAAGGAGGTCGCCAAGGATTATCTCTCCCATGTTACCACTCACCTTATTATCACGACGCAGCACATTGGTAAGACTCTCTGTCTTCTGCCCCAGTTGCTGTGTCTGTTCCATCATGAGTCGTATCTGTTCTGCGAAACTTGCGGAATAGCCAGCAGACTTCTCCTGATTCTCATATATGGCCATCTGCATCTTCTCTACGGCATCCTTCAGGGGCTGGGTGATGCCTGTCATCGCCTCAGTGTTAGACTCCTTAAGCTTCGAAGCACTCGTCTCCATGAGCTGCTGTGCCATATTCGAGAACTGTTCACGAGCCGTACGCAACTGCTCCTGAAACTGTTCCTTTGATGTCTGGAGCTGATTCCTGAACTCCTCATCGCGACGCTGAAGTTCTGTACTCATCTGCTGACGTAGGAGCTCCAGCTCCCTGCCTTGCGACTCTGTCTTGGCATTAAGCGACTTATTCTCTGCCTCAAGATGTTGCACACGACTGTTGGCTGCATTGAGCAGTTCTGAACGCATGGAGAGTTCAATATCTTTCTTTCCGCCCTCTACTCTCAGCACGTCCATCTTACGGTCCATAAAAAGATAGAGCGCTACAGCCCCAATCGCCACACCTGTTATTATATATAGAGCAATCATCATAAATCTTTATTATTTTAGGTGCAAAAATACAAAAAAACGTTCAAATAATTGCATTTATCAGAAATTTTGTCTATTTTTGCAGCATAAAACTTATAAACCCAACAACATTACAAACAAAAAACCAAAGATTATGGATTACAAGATTATCGACATCGAGGGTGTAGGCGACGTTTATGCAGAGAAGCTTGTTGCCGCAGGTATCAACAAAGTAAGTGAACTTCTTGATAAGTGTGCAGCTCCCAAGGGCCGCAAGGAACTGGCAGAGGCTACAGGCATCAGTGAGAAGCTGATTCTCCGTTGGGCAAACCATGCAGACCTCTTCCGTATCAACGGCGTAGGTCCTCAGTTTGCTGAGTTGCTTGAGAAGGCTGGTGTTGACACTGTTAAGGAGTTCCGTCATCGTGTTGCAGAGAACCTGCAGCCAAAGCTTGAAGAGATCAATACCGAGTTCCACATCTGTGGACGTGTCCCTGCTGTAAGCGAGGTACAGAAGATGATTGACCAGGCTAAGGAACTTGAGCCAAAGATGACTTACTAATAATAAAAAATCCCGCCACTGGCGGGATTTTTTATTTCTTGTCGTAAGCGTGTAGAGGATAGTCAGTAGTGAAGTGCAGACCTCTACATTCTTTTCGTTCCAGAGCCCAACGGGTGATAAGATATCCCACATTAATCATGTTTCGGAGCTCGCAGATATCCTTCGAGGCCTTAACTCTCTTAAAGAGGCGTTCTGTCTCCTCATAAAGCATATCCAGACGATCCCATGCGCGATGCAGTCTTAAATCAGAACGCACGATACCAACATAGTTTGACATTATCTGATTCACCTCTTTCACACTCTGGGTGATAAGCACCTTCTCCTCATTTGTCATCGTACCCTCGTCATTCCACTCCGGCACCTTATCATTGAAATCATATAGGTCGGCATGTGCAATAGTATCCTTTGCAGCAGCATCGGCATAAACCACAGCCTCAATGAGAGAATTGGATGCCAGACGATTTCCTCCGTGCAGACCTGTACATGAGCATTCTCCGAGAGCATAAAGACGTTCTATGCTCGACTGTCCGTTGATATCCACCTTGATACCTCCGCACATATAGTGTGCAGCAGGACGTACAGGAATATAGTCCGTAGTGATGTCGATACCTATCGAAAGGCACTTCTGATAGATATTCGGGAAGTGTTTACGGGTCTCTGCGGGATCTTTATGTGTTACGTCGAGACATACGTGATCGAGACCATGGATCTTCATCTCCTTATCGATAGCCCTTGCCACGATGTCGCGAGGAGCAAGAGAGAGGCGTTCATCGTATTTCTCCATGAATGTCTCGCCATTAGGCAGCTTCAGTATACCACCATATCCTCGCATCGCCTCTGTGATGAGGTAAGCAGGATGAGTCTCCTTTGGGTTGTGGAGCACTGTGGGGTGGAACTGCACGAACTCCATATCCGCCACTGTACCCTTGGCTCGATATACCATCGCTATGCCATCGCCTGTTGCTATAACGGGATTTGACGTGGTGAGATAAACGGCACCACAACCACCAGTACACATAACCGTCATCTTCGAAAGATAAGTATCCACTTTCTGTGTCTTTGGATTCAATACGTAGGCACCATAACACTGTATGTTTGGTGAACGTCTTGTCACCCTCACTCCCAGATGGTGCTGGGTGATAATCTCTACAGCGAAGTGATTCTCCTTTATATCGATATCCGGACATGCACGCACAGCCTCCATCAGTCCACGCTGTATCTCTGCTCCTGTATCGTCGGCATGATGCAGGATACGGAACTCAGAATGTCCGCCCTCACGATGAAGGTCAAAGCTGCCGTCTTCCTTCTTGTCAAAGTTAACACCCCACTCCACCATCTCCTTTATCTGTTCAGGAGCTTTTCTTACAACCTGTTCTACGGCCTTACGGTCTGAGATATAGTCACCCGCGATTATCGTGTCGGCGATATGCTTGTCGAAAGTATCAACCTTGAGATTAGTAACACTTGCCACACCGCCTTGGGCAAAAGATGTGTTAGCCTCATCAAGTGATGTCTTGCAAATCATACACACCCTACCCTTCTTAGCACGGGCTACCTTCAGGGCATAACTCATACCGGCAACTCCGGCACCGATAACGAGAAAGTCATACTTGTATACCATAATAAATCAATAATACTGTGCAAAATTACAAATAATTCTCCATTCTACATTCTCAATTCTCATTTTTTTATTATTTTTGTGCCAGATTATGAAGAAATTACTTATCATATCCTATATTTTATGCCTCGCAATGATATTGCGGGCGCAGACAGACCCACAAAGTGAGGGAAGCTTCAAGGTGGCCTTCGGAGAACCTGTGGATACAGCTTTTACCGACTCTCTGATAGCCGACACTTCTGGTGTACGACTGCAATGGCCTGAGAACGTTATCGTCCGTATCGATAATCTCCTCAACGATCCTTTACTGAAAAGGTCGCAACTGGGATTAATGATCTATGACCTCACCACCGACAGCGTTCTTTTCCGTTACAACGAACGACAGACGATGCGTCCTGCCTCAGTGATGAAACTGGTAACAGCAATAACAGCCTTAGACCGACTGGGCAGCAACTATCAGTTCCGTACTTCACTATATTATAAAGGAACTAAAAAGGGGCGCACTCTCGTGGGGGACATCTATTGCGTTGGTGGCATGGACCCCCGTTTCGGTGGTGACGATATGAATGCCTTTGCTGAGGGTGTACGCCGATTAGGTATAGATACCATCAGAGGACGAATCATCACCGATCTGTCTATGAAAGATGAGACACGTCTTGGTGAGGGTTGGTGCTGGGATGACGACAATCCCGTGCTTTCTCCTCTGCTGATGGCGAAGAAGGCAGACTTCATCCCTCGTTTCATAGATGAGCTCAGGGATAAGAAGATACATATCATCATGCCCTTCAACAGCAACGGCACAGATGAGGGTACAGTACCAAATGGTGCCACTATCATCTGCTCCCGTTTTCACCCAATCAGTGAGATACTCATGCAGATGCTAAAGGACAGCGATAACCTCTATGCAGAGTCGATGATGTATCAGTTTGCCGCCTCTGGAGGTGTAAAAAAGGCCTCAGCAGCCAACGCGAGGACTCACGTAAAGAAGCTGGTGAGCAAGATAGGCCTTAACCCTGACAGATATAAGTTTGCCGATGGCAGTGGACTGTCATTGTATAACTATGTCACCCCAGAGCTTCTGGTTCATCTTCTGCGCTATGCTTACCGCAATACGGATATCATCACAAGTCTTTATCCTGCGTTGCCTATTGCCGGAGAGGACGGTACTCTCAAGAAACGTATGAAGGGGCCTTCTACCCACAACAATGTTCATGCAAAGACAGGCACCCTCACGGGAATATCGAGTCTTGCAGGCTATTGTCGCACAGCCAACAATCACTTCCTCGCTTTCTGCATTATCAATCAGGGTGTACTTCGCGTCTCTGATGGCAGAGCTTTCCAGGATAAGATCTGCACAGCTCTCTGTCAACCATAATATATCCCCGCCATACTTACGGCGGGGATATATTTTTTATTTATTTTTCTTTGCCGTTGTGCAGATATTGACCAGATAGATAATACTCATATAAGGGATACCAGTATTCGACTCCAGTCCTATCTCACATGTACGACTGTTAGAGTAACCTACCTCAATCTTGTTTGCTTCAATCTGCGGGCGCAGCTTCCTTAGGCCATATTTGTTCAGCTCCGGGAAGGTGAATCCCCTATCACCAGCGAAACCGCAACAGCCCACACCTTCTGGGATAAACACATTTTTCGAACATAGTTTCGCCAATGCGATCATATCCTTGTCAACACCCATCTGACGTGTGGAACAGGTAAGATGGAGTGCAATACGTTTATCTGTAGGATGGAAGTCAAGACGATCTACAAGATAAGTCATTATAAACTCCGCAGGCTCATAGAGTTTCATCTTCTTCATTACCTTACGCATACGGTGCAGACATGGACTCTGAGCGCAGAGCACAGGATATTTTCCTTCCTCCGACGCCTTCCAAAGAGCAGCCTCAAGTTCGGCACTCTTACGGTCTGCAATATCGAGCATACCCTTCGATTCCCATATCTGTCCGCAGCACATCCTATCCATTCCCTCGGGGAAGATCACCTCATAGCCAGCCTTAGCCATCAGTTGGATAACCTCATCCACAAGGGCGTGTTTTACAGGTGCCTCCTTGGCGAGACCCATTGTCTGGTTGATACAGCTGGGGAAATAGACAACCTTTAATGGATAATGATGACCCTCTTTCTGAGGGATTGACTTCTCGATGATAAACTGTGTAAGATCGGAGGGCTTAGGCTGACGTTTCTTCTTCGGCATAGCAGTAGTCCATAGAGGCAGTCCCATCTTGTTCATCGAACGACATACATGTGTCATCAGCGTAGGACCGAGTGTCACATGTGCAAGATGAGCCACATCGAGCACCACTCTCAGGCCTGACTTTATCCCAGCCATGTGATTGGCAGCAAACTCTCCTACCTTATAGCCCAGCTTCGACTTATTCATATCCATCTGACGGATAATATGCGTCAACTCGCCTGTATTGATTTTCATTGGACAGGAGGTAGAGCACAGACCATCAGTGGCACATGTCTGATCACCATAGTATTTATACTGTCTGCGCAGTATCTCCGCCCGTTGCGGATCTCTTCCCGTAACCTCAAGGTCACGTATCTCTCTCTGTACTGCAATACGCATTCGGCTCGACAGTGTCAGTCCACACGACATACAGTTGACCTCACAGAATCCGCACTCGATACACTTATTTGCACGTTTCACCTGTTCTATTGTCTCCTTGGCGGTAGAGAGCTCAGGATCCATGAGATACTTTCCGCCATCGGGAACACTTGCGAAGTCATAGTCGAGCACAGGCAGAGGTTTCAGGCACTTTATGAAACAGTCTGGGTCATCGTTGAAGATTACCCCCTGATTCAACAATCCGTCAGGATCAAAGATTGATTTCAGTTCCTTCATTGCCTCATAGGCCTTGTCACCCCATTCGTACTTTACAAACGGTGCCATATTCCTTCCCGTACCATGCTCTGCCTTCAGTGAACCGTCGTATCCTTCAACCACAAGCTTTGCCACATCACGCATCATCTCTGCATAACGTGCCACCTCATGCTGGTCTGCAAAGCTCTGGTTCAGGATAAAGTGATAGTTACCCTCAAATGCATGTCCATAGATACAAGCATCGGAATAACCGTGTTCAGCAATCATCTTCTGCAGTTTCACCGTAGCCTCAGGCAACGACTCTATTGGGAATGCCACATCCTCGATAAGACACGAAGTGCCGATTGGTCTTGTTCCTCCCACACTTGGGAAAATACCACTTCGTATAGCCCAATACTTGCCATATACTGCAGGATCCTCTGTAAACTCCGCAGGAATATACAGACAGAACTGTCCTAAGCACTCCTTGATCTTGGCTATCTTCTCCAACAGCTGCTCGTGGGTGATGCCCTTAGTCTCAGTAAGAATTGCCGTGAGATTATGGTAGTCGCCAGGCTTCACGCCCTCTATCTTACCTGCATCCACATCTTTCTTATATTGCAGGAACACAGGGTCGTCAACGGAGTTCAGCGACATATAGTCGAGCATCTCGGCACTCTTCACCATAAGGTTTTCAGCGCTCATCGTCAGGTCGTCATCACCGGCCTTCAGTTTTTTCATTGCCACAACAGCTTCACAACTCTCCTTCATCGTGAGGAAATACACCATTGCAGAAGCCTTATACTTATAGTCGTGGAGGGTTTTCATTGTCACCTCAGAAAGGAATGCCAACGTACCCTCTGAACCTACCATAGAGTGAGCAATGATGTCGAACGGGTCATCGTATGCAATGAGCGGTCTGAGGTTCAGACCAGTCACGTTCTTTATTGAGTACTTCTTGGCGATACGCTCTGCCAGATCCTTGTCTGCTCGTACCTTGTCTCTTAGAGCCTCAATCTTCCTGATAAACTCCGGATTACGTTTGCGGAAAGCCTCCTTGCTTGCCTCGTTTCCTGTATCAAGGATACTGCCGTCGGTAAGAATGATACGTGCCGATACCATCATCCTGTCGCTATTGGCATGAACACCACAGTTCATTCCCGAGGCATTGTTTATAACGATACCTCCAACCATCGCACTTCCTATAGATGCCGGGTCTGGTGGGAACACCCTGTCATACGGCTTAAGTATCTGATTAACCCTTGCCCCTATGATTCCAGGCTGCAGACGAATCGTTTCCGCATCTGGTGAGAGTTCGTATTTCTCCCAGTGCTTACCAGCCACGATGAGCACGGAATCAGTACAGCTCTGGCCACTCAATGATGTTCCGGCAGCACGGAATGTAAATGGCATGTTATATTTCTTACACGCTCTTACTATCTTGGATATCTCCGCCTCGCCATCACTTCGGATGACAACTTTCGGTATCTGACGGTAGAAACTGGCGTCCGTACCCCAACCTAAGGTACGGAGCTCATCGGTGTAAATACGTTCTGCAGGAATGAACTGCTTGATGTGGGATAAGAAATCGTTTAGCATAGGGCCATAATGTTTTAGTTATTTATGTGGCAAAGATAAACAAAAAAAAGAGAATTGAGAATATAGAAGGGAGATTATTTTTCTTGTTTTTTGTTTTTTTCACTAAAATAACATTGGATTGTGACAGAAAGTTTGTAAATTTGTCGCCATAACAAGTAATAGCAAAACTAAAACTTTATAATAATAACGTAACAAATCAAAAAACCTATGTCAGCATTAGTATCTGTCATTCCTATTCTGTTGCTCATTGTTTTGATGATGGGCTTCAAAGTTTCCGGTTACAAGAGTGCTATTATTACACTCATCGTCACTATCGTCTTAGCACTGTTCGCAGCCCCAGCCATGGGGATTGTGCCAGAGAAGTATGCTGACGAAAGCATCTTTGGCATTACGCTCTGGTCTGTCATCGAGGGATTCCTTAAGGCCTGTTTCCCGATTATCCTCATTATCATCTGCGCTATCTTCAGCTACAATATCCTCTGTGAGACGAAGGAGATAGAGACCATCAAGACCCAGTTTATCCAGATGACCTCCGACAAGGGTCTGTTGGTATTACTGCTTACATGGGGTCTCGGTGGAGTGCTCGAGGGAATGGCAGGTTTCGGTACAGCCGTTGCTATCCCGGCAGCCATTCTTATCGGACTGGGCTTCAAGCCGATGTTCTCTGCCGTTATCTGTCTTGTTGCCAATACCGTTGCCGTAGGCTTTGGAGCTGTAGGTCTGCCTGCCACTACCCTAGCCAATCAGGTTGCCGCCAGTGGTGTGGCTACTCCTGAGGAGCTCTGCGAGGTGGCTACCTTTATTATATTACAGCTCTCGCTGATGTTCTTCATCACTCCGTTCCTCATCCTTATGATGACCGATCGCACGAAGATCTTAAAGAACCTCACCATCGCCTTATTCGTAGGTGCATTTTCCATCGTAGTACAGTTCTGCTGTGCTCACTTCATTGGTCCTGAGACTCCAGCTATACTCGGTTCTGTTGCAGCTATCATCGCCATGTTGATTTACAACAAACTCTTTATCCGTGATGAGAATCCTGCCGACGAGGTGAAGATAGAGAAGAAGAACTTCGGTCTTGCCAAGACTCTTAAGGCATGGAGTGTATATGGCCTAATTATCTTCTTTATCCTGATTAGCAGTAAGATCATTCCTCCAATCAACGAGCTTCTCAACAGCACTCTCGTCACGAAGTTCGAACTGCCGGTTATCGGCAACACCTTTAAGTTCGGCTGGTTGTCAAATGCAGGCCTGATGATCTTCCTTGGTGCCATTATCGGAGGCCTCATTCAGGGCATGAGCTTTGGCAGTCTGATGAAACTATTGGCAAAGACCACCGTCAACCTTCAGAAGACGGTAGTAACCATCTGCTGCCTTGTTGCTATGGCGATGTTGATGAATAATACAGGAATGACCAACGATATCGCAAAGGGTCTTGTACTTCTTACAGGAGCAGCCTTCCCATTCTTCGCTCCGTTGATTGGTTCTATCGGAACATTTGTAACCGGTAGTGCTACCAATGCCAACATCCTCTTCGGTAAGCTTCAGGCTACAGCCGCAAGCGATTTGGGACTGGTTAATCAGGGTACATTCTTTGGTGTCAGCGGTAGTGAGACCAACTGGCTAGCAGCAGCCAACTGTGCCGGTTCTGAGGGTGGAAAACTGCTTTCTCCACAGTCCATCGCCATCGCTACTGCTGCTTGCGACATGGAGGATCAGGATGGAGACATCATGCGTAAGACCATGCCGTTCGCCATCTTCTGGATATTGATGAACGGACTGATGGTATTCCTCGGACTGCATGTAATCTGATCCGATACATCCCATCAAGAAAATGCGCCCCTCGACTGGAGGAGCGCATTTTCTTTTTTTCCTTAATTCCGCAACACTATAATTTAACTTTATTTATAAGTTCCTGAGCAACAAAAAGTTGCCCAGGATTTTGCCATGTCAGAATTTTCACTTATCTTAGTGTTGCAAAAAGAAAACAAGCA
>Ga0310695_10011148_pt1 | contig 12920 bp, 8 predicted proteins | sample RumenRJG_04DNA_FD_203882 | JGI IMG/M metagenome (GOLD analysis project Ga0310695, IMG submission 203882) | Bovine rumen microbial communities from Lethbridge, Alberta, Canada - RJG_04 (v2) (version 2) | ecosystem: Host-associated > Mammals > Digestive system > Stomach > Rumen | place: Canada...
TCACGCCAAGTTCTCTCTATCACGATGTTGCGGAACGTCACCCTTACCCAGTCCAAATGACACTCAGCGAAATCGTATGCCGTGTTAATGCCCATGTTCTTCAGTCTTTTGGTGTATTGACGGCCGATGCCCCACACATCGTCTATGGGGATGAGTCGGAGTGCTTTGCGGCGTTTCTCGTCTGTGTCAATCATGCAGCAGTGGCGGTAGCCTTGGTATTTCTTTGCGAAATGCGACGCTATCTTGGCCAATGTCTTGTTGGGGGCCAGCCCGATGCTCACAGGAACACCCACATACTGACGGATTTTCTTATGCAGTCCCTCGCCCCATTGCTTCAGGTCGAACTGCTCCATGCCGTCTAAATAGACGAAGCATTCATCGATGGAATAGCGGAAATAAGCAGGCACTTCCTTGCGGATGATATCCACCACACGGCCGGTCAGTTCGCCGTAGAGTTCGTAATTGGAAGAGAAAACGGCAATCTTCTGGCCTGGGAACTGCTCTTCCAATTGGTAATAGGGGGTGCCAGCCTTGATGCCCATGCGTTTGGCCTCGTTGCTGCGTGCTACCACACAACCGTCGTTGTTCGATAGCACCACCACGGGCTTTCCGTTCAGGTCGGGACGGAAAACTCGCTCGCAGGAAACGTAACAGTTGTCGCAGTCGATAATGCCGTACATGGGTATATCATTGAACATTAACCATTGACCATTGACCATTGAACATTAACCATTTGCTTCGCCTAAAATGCTCACACTCGGCATAGCCTGAACAAGTTCGGCTCTGCTCTCGTTTAATCGCATTTTTGACCATTAACCATTGACCATTGACCATTAACCATTGGCTTCGCCTAAAATGCTCACACTCGGCATAGCCTGAACAAGTTCGGCTCTGCTCTCGTTTAATCGCATTTTTGACCATTGAACATTGACCTTTAACCATTAACCATTGACCATTAGATAAAATGCTCACGCTCGGCATAGCTCAAGCCAGCTTGGCTCTGCCCTCGCTCAATCGCATTTTTTGAACATTGCCTATGCGTTGTGCATGGACTTGATGGTCCAGAGCACCACGCCCCATACTTCAAAGTCATCGTCAGCATTGATGCGTATGGGCGAGTAGTTCTTGTTGGCAGGTCTGAGTTCGATATAGCCTTCGTTCTTATGGGTGAGGTCAAGGTATTTGATGGTGAACTCCTCGTTGACATACGCCACCACAATATCGCCGTCCTTAGGCTCTATGGAACGGTCGATGACGGCGATGTCGCCGTCGCAGATGCTGGCATCTATCATCGAGTCGCCCATCACGCGTCCGTAGAAAGTGGCTTCGGGATGACGGATGAGGTCGCGGTTGAAGTCGAGTCTGTCATGATGGTAGTCGTCGGCAGGAGAGGGGAACCCCGCCTTGATGGCTGGTGCCAGTTGCAGCGGTTGTTGGCTTTCAAAATGGCCTTTGATGATTTGTATTGTCTTTGTCATGGTTATTCTAAACTTTTTCAGAGAAATCGGAGTAGTTGGAGTAAACGGAAGATGCTGAACAGGTCAGAAAACTCCGTTTACTCCTATAGTTTGATTATTCCACTTTCAGTGTCGTGCTCTGCACATTGCGGCTGTCGGGGCCGGTCATGATGTCGAACTCGCCTGGTTCGAGCACGTATTGCAGGTCGTAGTTGTAGAAGCTGAGTTTGTCGGGTGTGATTTTGAACACCACGTCCTTGCTTTCTCCTGGCTTGAGCGTGATGCGGCTGAAGTCCTTCAGTTCCTTTACCGGACGGCTGATGCTTGCCTCGCGGTCGTGGATGTAGAGCTGCACCACTTCTGTCGCTTCGCGCTGGCCAGTGTTGGTGACAGTGACACTCACATCCACACTGCCGTTAGTGGTCATTTTCGTGGCGCTTAGACGTGGTGCGCTGTAAGTGAACTGGCTGTAGGTGAGTCCGTAACCGAAAGGATAGAGAGCACCTTGTGTAACATCAATGTAGTTACCAGTGAAAACCGAATAATCCTTGCTGCCGTCAGCCACTGGACGCCCTGAGGGCAAGTGGTTGTAGTACAGTGGTTCTTGACCCGTCACGCGGGGCATTGACACTGTCAGACGGCCAGAAGGCGACACGTCACCGAAAAGCACGTCGCAGAGCGCGTCGGCGCACTCGCTACCAAACCACACGTTCATGATGGCGGGCAGATGCTCATCCTCCCATTGCAGGGCAGTGGCGCGGCCAGCGAAGTTGAGCAGCACGATGGGTTTGCCAAGAGCAGTCAAAGCCTCGAGCAGGCGTCGTTGTGGGGGATAGAGTTCCAATATGCTGCGGCTTGTGCCCTCACCGCTCATCCAAGCGCATTCACCCATGGCGCAGACAATCACGTCGGCTTGCTTGGCTACTGCTACAGCTTCTGCCAGAGCGGCGTCAGCATCTACGAACGGGATGGGTTCGTTGCCATGACCGCGTGCTACCATCTCCTGGGTTTTCTGGTTGTCGAGAAGGTTGCATCCTTGGGTGCAGAGCAGGGTGGCTTTTCCCTTGAGCGCATCTTGGAATCCCTCGCGAAGGGTCTTGTATTTCTCAGGCGCCTGCACTGTGGACCATGTGCCGGCGATGTCGGTACGGGTATCTACCAGGGGCCCTATCAGGGCGATGGTGCCTTGTTTCTTCAATGGGAGCAGAGCCTTGCCATTCACAGCGTCGTTCTTCAGCAGCACGAAACTTTCTGCAGTGCGGCGGGCAGCGTCTTTGTGGGCTTTGCAGTAGGTGATGGCTTTGGCTTTCTTCTTGTCACCGAAACGGTAGGGGTCGTCGAACAAACCTAACTTGTATTTCGCTTCCAAAACGTTACGACAGGCACGGTCGATGTCAGCCTGAGTCACCTTCCCTTCCTTGAGCGACTGTTCCAAGGTTCCGATGAAACCGTTGGCACACATGTCCATGTCGGTGCCAGCGAGAAGGGCGCGTATGCTGTTCTCTTTCAACTGACCAAGCCCGTGGATGCTCATCTCGGCGATGGAAGCATAGTCGGTCACCAGAAGTCCCTTGAAGCCCCATTGGCGGCGAAGCACATCGTCGAGCAACCAACGGTTGGCAGTGGCGGGAATGCCGTCAACGATGTTGAAGGACGACATCACACTGCCCACACCGGCATCCACCGCTGCTTTGTAGGGTGGAAAATACTGGTTGTACATGCGCTGGCGGCTCATATCCACCGTTTGGTAGTCCAGGCCAGCCTCAGCACCGCCGTAGAGCGCGAAGTGCTTCACACACGCCATAATCCGGGTCTGGTAGCCACGAACCATGGCCTCAGCCACTTTGCTGCCCAGGTAGGGGTCTTCGCCGGCACTCTCGGCTTGGCGGCCCCACCGTGAGTCGAGGGCGATATCTACCATTGGGCTGAAAGTCCATGCCACACCATTGGCGGCGCTCTCTTCGGCAGCGATGCGGGCGGACTCGTAGATGGCGTCCATATCCCAGGTGCAAGCCACGCCTAAAGGTACAGGAAACATTGTCTCGAAACCGTGGATGACATCCATCGCCACCAAAAGGGGAATGCCGAGGCGGCTTTTCTCCACAGCCACTTTTTGCATGGCGTGGATTTCGTCAACGCCTTTCACGTTGAACACAGAGCCCAGTTTGCCCTCAGCAATAAGTTTGCCAGTAGGAGACTCCAAGGGCGCGCCCGTCACGATTTGACCGCCCGGGTGTTGGTTGAGTTGTCCGAGTTTCTCCTCCAAGGTCATGCGCGACATGAGGTTGTCGATGAAGGCGTTCATGGCCACAGGGTCGGTCTTTTGAAGTATGTCTTCTGATGTGTTCTTTGTCTGCGCTGAGATGGTTCCTGCATAGAACAACAAAGACAAGGAGATGAGTAGATGTCGCATAATCCTATACTGTTTGTCGTTTACTCTATTTCATTCGTTGATTCACCACATCCCAGTTGACGATGCTCCACATCGCGCTAAGGTAGTCGGGACGGCGGTTGCGGTAGTCCACATAGTAAGCATGTTCCCACACGTCGAATGTGAGCAGGGGAACGAGTCCTTTGGTGACAGGATTCTGGGCGTTGGCCTCTTGTGAGATGACGAGTCGTCCGTCGGTACCCTCTGACAGCCAAACCCATCCCGAGCCGAAGAGGCTTGCCCCTTGTTGCTGGAATTGCTGCTTGAAGTCGGCATACGAGCCGAACTGCTCAGCGATGGCGGCGGCAATCTTGCCTGTGGGCTGGTTGTCGTCCTGTGGGGCTTGCAATGCTTCGAAATAGAGGTTGTGGTTGAGTATCTGTCCGGCGTTGTTGAACACACCGCCATCCGATTGCTTCACGATATCCACAAGTGTCATACCTTCGAATTTCGTGCCGGCAATCAGGTTGTTGAGGTTGTTCACGTAAGCCTGCAAGTGTTTGCCATGGTGAAAGGCTATTGTCTCAGGGCTGATGACGGGTTGAAGCGCGTCGGCAGCGTATGGCAAGGTAATCAATTCAAATTTACTCATATTTATATACGTATTAAAGTATATTTGTTAATACTTATTCTTATTTATTCTCAAGGCAGCGTTTGATATCCTGAAGCATAGCCTGGTAGTGCATCTTGGTGGTGTTGTCGGAAGGCGATGCGGCACGCAGGCGTTGCTGGATTTTCATCAGCATGTCGTAAATGTAGGGTGTGCAAATGGAGATAGAGCTTATAGAGCCGCTGGTCGTTTGGTATGCACTGATGGTTAGGGCAACAGCTTCTCTCTGCAAGGCAATGCGATATGGAGTGACTGCTTGTCCTGTGGTGGTCTCCTTGAACACCTTGTTCACGATGTCGCGCACATACTCCTCAGGCTTGTAAGTGTTGTTCGTGCAGATGTACTGCATGGTGTTTGGCGAGAAGAGTTTGCTGATTACGCGGTTGCCGAACTGCAGGGTGATATTCTGCGGGTTGCTGGTGATGCGTTTGATGTAAGGGTAGGAGATAATCCATGTGGGTTCGGTCAGCACGTTTTGGTCGAGCCACTCCAGTGCACGCACCTGGCGGTCGCGCTCTACAGGCGTATAGACGGCTCCTCGTTGCTCCACACTCTTGTAGTTGTGATAGACACCGCCGATGTTGTTCATCACGTGTCCGATGTAGCGGTTGAACTGACCGGTCAGGCTGCTGTAGGCTTGTGACAGGTTCTCACCTAAGTTGCCTTCCTCATACACCCAGTCGTCGAGGCGTGGGGCGATGCGCTTGAGGTTCATCAATCCATAGTCGCTGGCTTTCATGTTGTCGTCGCCAAGGTCTTCGGTCTGGGCCAGTGGGTCGTTGTCGTAACCCTCACCGCCAAACCAATAACGACGGCTCTTGGCGAGTTGTTCCACCGTCATCTTGTTCAGGGCACGGCGTTCGCTCTCAGGATCCATCAACTGGTACTTGTATTCTGAATCATGTGGCATGTAATCGTTGTACATCGGGCTGTAGCCCCAACGGATGGCCCACTTGTCGTAGTCGTTGATGCGCGGGAAAATGCCCACCTCGCTGATACCGTCCTCGGGTTGTGCCACGTAGTTGAAACGGGCATAGTCCATGATGGAGGAGGTGTGTCCGTTCTTCTCCACCCAAGCCTTGTCGCGAAGGCTGTCCACAGGTGTAGCGCTGCTCGCGCCCATGTTGTGACGCAGTCCTAAGGTGTGACCCACCTCATGGCTGCTCACGAAACGGATGAGCTCGCCCATCAGTTCGTCGTCGAACTTCATCTTGCGGGCGCGTTCATCCACGGCACCAGCCTGTATCATGTACCAGTCGTGCACCAGTTGCATCACGTTGTGGTACCAGCCGATATGGCTCTCAATGATTTCGCCGCTGCGTGGGTCATGAACTTGAGGACCGTAGGCATTGGAGATGGGGGAGGCGAGGTAGCGGATGACGGAGAAACGAGCGTCCTCCAGGCTCATCGTCGAGTCGTTGGGCCATTCCTTGGCGGTGATGGCGTTCTTGAAACCAGCCTGTTCGAAAGCCACATTCCAGTCTTCAACGCCTTGGATGAGATACTTGCGCCATTGTTTTGGGGTGGCGGGGTCGATGTAATAGACAATCTGTTTCTTGGGTTCCACCAGTTCGCCACGGCGCATCTTGGCGATGTCCTCTTGCTTGGGTTCCAGTCGCCAGCGGGTGATGGGGCGCATGGATTTCACTTGTTGCTGTTTGTCGCTGTAGAGGGTATGGCCGTCGGTGAAGTAGCCTACTCGAGAGTCGAAATAGCGGGCTTGCATGGGTTCCTTGGGCAGTGCCACGAAGGAGATGTTCAGTTCCAGTGTCACTGCACCCGTCTCCCTTCCTGCGGTCAGTGAGTTGCCAGGTTTGGAAGCGTAGGTTTTGATGGTTTTCACCTCAGTGTTGATGGGGTAGGTGTTGATGGACTTGATATAGGAACGGTCGCCCATGAGGCCAGTCACGCCGAAAGTGTTCTTACCGCTTTGGTCAAGACTGATGACTTGGTTGTCGCCGTTGAGGAAACCGCCTACGTTCAGTTTGTAGAGTTTTTGTCCGTTCTTGTCCTTGTCGGTGGCTTCAATTTTGAAAGCGCCAACGATGGGGTCCTCGTTGCTCACACGCACGGCCATTGCTATGGTGTCCGAAGGGTCGGCCACTGCGTCGTACATCATAGAACGGAGTAGCATCTTCGTATTATCTACCTTCTCCCAGTAGAGCACTTGGCTGTTTGCCATCTCGCCGCCGTAGGTTCCAGCGCTCACTGGTGTTGACGCATAACGGGTGACGGTCAGGATGGGTTGTCCCAAGAGGGAGTCAGGAATCTGGAAAAACCAGTTTTCCTTGTCTTTGGCCACGTTCATCAGACCGTTCTTGTAATTCAGTTTCACCTCTTTCTTTTCGGGTTCTGCGGGTTGCTGTTTCTTTTTCTTCTGCGCCATCATCGACGGGCATACAGCCAGAAGAAGGCAGAGCATTAAAATTGCTTTTCTCATGATTGGTTATAGTTGTGTTGATAAATGTCTGATTCAGCATACAAAAATACACATCTTTGCTGACACTGCCAAGTAATGTCTGTTTTTTTCATGAAAGAATAAGAATATCATAGACTGATTCTCTACGGCAGCACCTCGCACGGTCGTCACGACAGCACGAGGGCCTGGCATCCGCAAGCGGAGCCTCTTGATTTTTTGTTTCAACTTACTAATGTTTTCTTATCTCATACCCATGGTAAGGAGATTTGACTTCCCTTTCCTAATTATTGAATAGTCAATCAATCTCAATACAATAAAGAAACTGAAGTTTCGGAAGTTATAAGATGAAGTTAAATAGGGAGTTAAGCCAGCAGTGCTGGCTGGAAGTTAAGCACTTTCGTGCTGGACAATACTACAGCAATAAAATGCTATCGTCCTGTGCAAAGCACATAACTCCCAAGAGCGTAGCGAGTTTACTTCCATTTTTACTTCCGAAAGACGAGTAAAGAAATAGTTTAACTGATTTCGATGAGAGGAACTGCTATTTTTCAAACATGTATTCCTTCATGAGTTGCTCAACATCGGCGGGCGTATTCTTCAGTTTGCAACAGTTCACGATGTACTTCACCACTTTGTCGGGCATGCCGGTCTGTTTCTTCCATGAGTCAGTTCGGTTCATCCAGCGACCTTTGAAATGGGTCTTGTCAACGAGCACCATGTCGGTGGGCTTGACGGCTGGGCGTCCCATCTCGCTATAGACACCGTCTTTGAATGTGTATTTGCCATACTCATGAGGCATCACCACGCATTTACCTTCTTTATTCAAGGCAATCTCGGCACACGCATACTCACCATCTGGTCCATAGTATTTGAATTGCGTGTACTTGGAGTCTTTACCACATACGATTTTCTTCTCTCCGTCAAACTGCATCCATTCCAGTGTCCAGGCACCGATAAGTTCCTTGTCGTCCACACGTGTCGTTTGGGCGTTCAGTTGGACAGCCCATACCATTGTGGCTGCCATCAGAAATAATTTTACTCGTTTCATAAGCGTTACGTTTTTTAGGTTAATACTTTTTGATGATTATTGTTGTAGTCACGAAACGATTGCGATTCCGTTGGCAAAGTTATAGTGCCGAGCCGGCAGAAAGCAAGTTTTTGCGTTTGCTTTTACTTTGCATTTCACTTGCAAACATTTTGCAAACTATCAAGTTCCGATAGAAAGGATGAAATCGTCCCAGTCCTTGGCACCGCCTTTTCGCCCGAAAACCTTGTAAAACAGTCGACTACGTACCGTACTGATTGTGCTGACATCGCGCGACAGCACAGAGGCGATTTCTGTCGGTGAAATATGCAGTTTGATGAGCAGGCATACTTGGTACTCCAGTTCCGACATGGCGTAAAGCGACCTCAGTTGACTGCAAAAGCCAGGATAAACGTTCTTCAGTAGCTCTTCTATCTCTGTCCATTCTTGTTCTTTCAGTTGTTGGCCTGAAGAAATGCGTTGTTGCAGTTTGTGGTAGTCATCGGAAGCGAAAAACTCGTTTTCCACCGTCGCGATGACTTGCCTCACTGATGCTGGACGGTTCTCTTGTACCTCATGGATTTGTTGCAGTTGCAGTTGTAGTCTTCGTCGTTCTCTCCTGTTGATTAAAGCCATCTGAGCGATGAACAGCGCAACAAGGATGATGAAGGCAGAGAAGACAGCAAAACCATGAATGACATTCGCTTGATGACGTTCTTTGGTGGAGAGCACATAACGTCGTAACTCGTCGTTCGGCTCGTCCATAAGTTCTGACTTGTTAATGCCGAGGATGTCGTCGCCCCAGTTTTCAGCGATATCTTTCGTCCGAACCCATGTATATTGCATACCGTACCTCTGGATGATGATGCTCGTGTCGTTCAAGACTGTTAGCGGACGTGGGTCATCCCCCTCTAAATAGAGATAACTGTCGCCGCGGTCAATCAGTGTGATTTCGAATTTGTCTCTTGGCACCACTACCATCCCAGTGGCTGTGGCAGATAGGGTACATTCGTAGAGTGTGCTGTCGCTGTCATAGATGTGGCATGTGGTACTGTTTTCCATGGGGTAGTCAGTGATATACCCTTCGGGAGATTTCACTTGTCGTAGTGTCCATACTCCCTCCAGAAAAAAGGCTTTGTCTTTCCCGTAGTGATGGTCGCAACAGATGAGTAGTAGGCAGCAAGTCAGAATTAATAGCAGTCGTTTCATGTCTGTAGTTTTGTATATCATAATACAAAATTACTGTTATTTCCTCATTTTTACATGTAAATACAGTTTGCAATTTGTTTGCATTTACTATTCTTAACGTCTGTTCGATAAATGCATGAGAATTACAAAATGATTCATGAAAAAACAAAGAGCACAGTCCCCATTGACAATCAAATAGATACAAAAAATCGTCGGCGAAGGATGAAACCTGTTGCCGACGATTACTATTGAGAATGGGATGAATGGGCAGGTGGGTTACTCGCTTTGGAGATCCTCTATCTGGTCGAGGATGTCCTGGTAGTTCTTTTGGGTTCTGAAGTGGATTCTGATGCCGCAGATGGCTCCAATGATACCGCCCAAGCAACCACCCCAGAAAAGAGCTTCAACAAATCCATCATTGTTATGATAGAGTTCATAGACGAACCAGCCGAACCATAGGATGACAGCGGGAATACCGAACATCAGCCAGTTTGCTTCAAACTTCTTGGCGCTGGCCACCTTTCTGCGTGCCTCTACGAGGTTGTGGTTCATCAGTCCTGGGTCGCTGATTTTACGGCTGTTGTAGAAGGTGGCTCCTCCACATATCAGCATGAAGATGCTTGTGCCAATCCAGAATGGAATGGAGAGGTGGCTCATCATTACAAAGCACCAGTAGCCGTAGGGTACCATCAGCACACAAAGAGCCATGATGATGAAGTAGCGGTTGTTGATCTTGTTGACCTGGTCACGCATCGAACGGCGCATGAGGCGGTCGTTGACTATTTCCTGCTCGCCCAGTTTCTTTTTCAGGGTGTTCAACTGCTGGCGCATATCCTCGAACTGGGTCTCTTTCACGTTGTTTTCAATCTCGTTGTTCATAATGGGTAAGTGTTAATCGTTTGACATTTTCTTGAGTTCTTCTTTGATTCTGAACAGGCGTACGCCGACATTCTTGGCCGTGATGCCTACAATCTGACCGATTTCCTCGTAACTGAGTTCCTCAAGCCATAGCAGGACGATGGCGCGGTCGAAGGGTTTCAGACGTGAGATACGTTTGTGGAGCATATCCACCTGTCGGGTGTCTTCATCGCGGTCCTCAAAGAGGTTGATGTCCATGGCCAGCGGAACGGTGGCTTGACGCCGTTTCTTCCTGTCCATGCTGATGCAGGTGTTGAGACTCACACGGTAGATCCACGTCTTGATGTCGCTTCGATGCTCGAAGCCCTCGAAACCACGCCACAGGTTGACCAATGCTTCCTGGAAGAGGTCGTTGACTTCGTCGGCGTCTTGAGAGAACATGTAACACACGGTGTAAATCGTGCTTCGATGTTGCTTGATGGTCTGCGCAAACTTTGATTCTAATGCATTCATAATCTGTCGTTCTGTTCAGTTGTTTTTACCCATTAGACGTTGGCATGTCGGAAAAACTACAAAAACTAACCACAAAATTACAAAAAAATGATGATTCGACAAAAAAGACGAGTGGTTGCAGATTTGATGATACATAGTGAAGGCATGTGGAGAAAAAGAACAGGCACTGCGCCATTTTTTTCTGATGCAGTGCCTGATGATGATGCAGTTAAAAAGCCTTTTTATTTCACCACGATTTTCTTATTGTTCTGGATGTAGATGCCTTTCCTCGGATGGGTCACGCGACGGCCGCTGAGGTCGTAGGTCTCGCCATCCCTGTCGTTCATGCTCGAAGGCAAGACTGACTCAATCGCGTCAATCTCCTCTTTCGTCAGCACCACATTGTCCCAGCCGATGATTTTCTCCGAACCGTCGCTGTTGTGGATGGCGGCGAGGCTGATGGTGGTAGCTGCTTCACCGTTGCTCTCGAAGTTGAGGGTCAGGTGCTGCCATTCAGCCTTGTTCTCCAGTGACTCTGATTTCACGGTTGAACCACCTTCTGTGGCGATACTCACCATAGCATCGCCACCCAATCCGTTCTTCCAGAGGTCGCAGGTGAATGTGTATTTGCCTTCGGGCAGACGCAGTTCCTGGGATAGGGTCAGAGTGGGTGTGCCCCAGTTCTGGCGAATCCAGTAGGTCTGGTTGCCGTGGTTATCGGGATGAGACAACTCACCGAAGAAACGGTCGAAGTAGAAGTCGCCCGTACGTAGGGCGGTGATGTCGTTGCTGTTGCCGTTGGAGCGGTCCACGTTCCATCCCTCCGGAACATAGATGGCACGGTCGGAACTTACGCCACTGCCTGCCTGAACGGAGTAACTGCCTTCGAAGTCACCGTTCTGCAATGCTGTGGGAAGTTCCTTTTGGTCAAAAGGGAGGCCTTGCTGCTCACAAATCTCTTTCTGTGTGAGGCATACATCATAGAGACGGAAACCGTCGATGGTGCCGCAGAAGTCTTGGTTGTCGGCCTTGTAAGCACCATCCCACCACTGAGTGCGGCCGATGTAGTTGCGCGAGTCGGTGGCAATCTCAGCCAATTGGTAAGCTTCATTCTGATTGGCTGTGCCGCTCACGTCTTCCTTACCGTCGATATAGATGGTCGTCTTTCGTGTGGCGGCATCGTAAGTCACTGCCAACTTGTAGTCGGTACCTGTCTTCAGTTTGGTGTTGCTGCTGACCATCGTTGTGGTGCCACCATTGTACTTGATGCCCGCTGCGAGAGCGTCTGCACGTAGGAAAAGACTGTTGCCAGAACCAGAGCCGAAGTCGTAAAGTCGAGGCTGCTTCGTCATGGTCTTGATGTTGGCGGTCAGCAGGAAGGTGTAGGAGCGCAAGCCATCCAGCAGTCCTTCGGGAGCCACAACGCAAGTGTTGCTGTCAAATCCTGATGCGGTGTTCTTCGTCAGGTCGATGTCGTCCTTGCTATAGCGCAGGTTCTTTGTAATGTCGCGGGCGAGGGCTTTCACTTCGAACGAACGGCTTTCGCCTGAGATGGTGGCGGTGAGCGTCACGGGAGTATCTTCGGCGAGAGGAAAGAGCACGCCATTGGAAGAAATCGTAGATTCGTTTGACGAACTCCAAGCGACATCGAGTCCAGAGATGGAACCAGGCAGCACAAGGTCTGTCCGTGTCTCTGTGGGCAGTTGCAGCATCTTCAAGGCATTCTTGCCTTTTTCTGCATCCATTTTCAACTGGATGTTGGCGACAGTCTGTTGCACGGTCATTGGTGACTGGCAGGCGAAAATTTCCGCAAACGTCAGAATTTGGTGCCCTTCAGCGGTTTTCTCGTCGAATATATTATCTACGGTGTTGTTGTAGAGGTCGTCTTTTTCTAACTCTATCACTTGGTCAACCAGTCCGTTGCGGTAGGTGATGAGGCGGTTGTTGTCGCAGGTGATGCTGAGTATCCATGTGGTGACTTTTGTGGGGTGGTTGTCTCCGCTCGTACCCGTGCTTTGTGTTGCCCAATCGTCGCTGGTGAGCAGGCAGTTCTGGCTCTTGTATGTCTTGCCGTTGATTTTCACGACAGGCCGTTGGTCTTTACCGTCGATGCTGTAACTCATGCCATGTCCTCCCGCTTTGTCATTACCCATCACTAACAGTGTGCCTTCGTACTTGGAGGCATTCATGTTGAAAGCCACATGGAAGGACTCACCTGGACCGAAACAGATGCAGTCGGGGCGGGGAGTATCGGGGTCTTCCTTCGTCAGTTCCTCTTCCCATTCATAATTGCAGTGAATGCCCGTGGGGTAGCCTTTGGGATAGCCTTGCTTCACCATCCAGTAATAGTAGTCGCCGTTCATCCATGAAAGGCGCAACTTGGAATTTTTGGAACCGGGGATGATGAAGGGACGCACATTGTTCTTCTTCGAACCCGATGT
>Ga0310695_10011151_pt1 | contig 12917 bp, 10 predicted proteins | sample RumenRJG_04DNA_FD_203882 | JGI IMG/M metagenome (GOLD analysis project Ga0310695, IMG submission 203882) | Bovine rumen microbial communities from Lethbridge, Alberta, Canada - RJG_04 (v2) (version 2) | ecosystem: Host-associated > Mammals > Digestive system > Stomach > Rumen | place: Canada...
ATGAGAACGGTTTGCCGGTCAATGGCGATAGCACCTATATTACCTATACCGTCTGGGGTAAGGTCTCTTCACAGACCTCATTGACCTACGCCTTTGACAACACTAGCGGATCGCGAGTGTTACAGGATGTGGGCCTGGATGGATTGTCGGACGCCGAAGAGTTGAAGCATGAGAGTTATGCCAACTTCCTGAACCAGTTGCGCACGGTCCTCTCCGAGTCTGCCATAGCCGAGATGCAGGCCGATCCGTTCTCGCCGTTTAATGACCCTGCAGGCGATAACTATGCTTTCTATCGCCATAACTACTACGATGAAGCCAGATATTCCATCAATGACCGCTATAAACACTATAACGGCACTGACGGAAACTCGTTGTCAACGACCGACGCATCCGACGGACAGTACCAGACCTCGCGTTCGACGCCCGATGTGGAAGATATCAACCAGGATAACACCCTCAACGAGTATGAGCGTTACTTCCAGTACCGTGTAGCCATTCATCCCGACTCCCTGCAGGTGGGCATGAACTTTATTACCGACAAGCAGGTCGCCAGTGTCCGTACCCGCAATGGTGAGACGCAGATGGCAACTTGGTACCAGTTCACGATACCTCTGGCGTCCTATGATAAGAAGGTGGGCACCATCCAGGACTTCTCGACCATTCGATTCATACGCATGTTCATGACCGGATTCAAGGAGACCACCCACCTGCGTTTCGCTTCGCTCGAACTTGTGCGTGGCGAGTGGCGCAACTACAAGTATAACCTCAACATGCGTGGAAACATGCCCTCTCACGGCAACATCAGCATCAACAAGGTTAATATTGAGTCCAACGCTTCGCGTGAGCCGGTCAACTATGTGTTGCCGCCGGGCGTTTCCCGTATCATCGACAGCGGCCAGTCTCAGATTACCCAATTGAATGAACAGTCCATGCAACTCTCCATCAATGACCTTGATGCGGGAGACGCTCGAGGTGTGTACCGCAACACCGATCTGGACCTGCGCACCTACAAGCGCTTGCAGATGTTTGTCCACAACGAGGCCACCATCGGCAACTCGACCAATCTGCGCAACGGTGACGTGTCACTGTTTGTGCGCATCGGTTCCGATGTGAAGAACAACTACTATGAATATGAGATTCCCTTGAGCGTAACCCCGCCTGGACGCTATAGCACTAACAGTTCTAGCGACCGATTGAAGGTTTGGCCCGAGGAGAACATGCTCGATATTGACTTGGACGTGCTGATTAATGCCAAGAAGCATCGCAACGCGGCCAAGATGGCTGGCGACCCCGAGGTGGGCTATTCAAAGCGTTTTCAGGACGTGGATGACGATCATCCCAACAACAAGGTCTATGTGATGGGTAACCCGTCATTGAGCAAGGTGCGCGTGATCCTTATCGGTGTGCGCAACAATGCTCCCTCGACCAAGAGTTGCGTTGTTTGGGTCGATGAGTTGCGCGTCACCGACTTTGATAGCGAGGGCGGTTGGGGCGCTGATGCCCAGGTGGCCCTCAACATGAGTGACATCGCTACTGTAAACATGGTTTATCACAAGGAAACCGAGGGATTTGGCTCGGTTGAGCAGAGCCTGGCGATGCGCCGCATGGACAATTATCAGCGGTATAATTTCGCCATTCACACCGATTTGGGCCGATTCATCCCCGAGAAGGCCAAGTTGCATGCCGATGTCGTTTATTCCTATACCAACGAGAAAACCACTCCCAAGTATAACCCCCTGGATCAAGACGTCAGACTTGAGGAGGCGCTTGACGTCTGCGACACTAAGGAGCAGCGGGACAGCATCATGGAGTATGCTGTGACCCAGTCCACCGAGAAGGCCTTCGCCATCACGGGCGTCAAGTTTGATGTGAAGACGATGAAGGATCCCATGCCTTGGGATCCCGCCAACTTCTCGTTCAGTTATTCGTTCAACAAGCGGCACCTCAACGACCCCGAGAACGTATATGACAACACCAATGTCTATCGCGGTAGTTTCCAGTATAACTGGGTTCCCTACATCAAGCCGTTCAAACCCTTCTCCCGTTTCATCAATGAAAAGAACAAGGACATGAAGTTCTTCCGCGAGTGGGAGTTGCACTGGTTACCCAACAACATTGCATTCGGTTCCAATATCACCCGCGACTATCATGAGCAATTGACGCGCAACGAGACGGGAATTGAAGTTGAAATACCCGTATCGGTCAGCAAGAGATTCTTGTGGGACCGTCAGTTTGTCCTCACGTGGAACTTGACCAAGTCGCTGTCCATGTCGTTCAATAGCAACACTCAGGCACACATTATGGAGCCCATCGGCCAGGTGAACCGTCAACTCCATCCCGATGCCTATCGCGACTGGAGAGACTCGGTGATTTCTTCAATCAAGGACTTGGGTACTCCCTGGGCCTATGATCAGGAGTTCAAGGTGAATTATAAGGCGCCATTCCCTCAAATCCCCATCTTGAGTTGGATTAACGCCGATGCTGAGTACAAAGCGACCTATAACTGGGATCGCGGTGCTATCGTCGATAATATCTCGTCGGGTAATACCATCAAGAGTGAGACAAACCGTTCGTTCCACACCCTGTTCGGACTTGAGAAGTTCTACAGCAAGGTGCCCTACCTCAAGATGGTGGACGAGCGCTTCTCCAGCAAGAACAACAAGCGCAACAAGCAACCTGCCAAGAAAGAGAAGCCCAAGAAGTTCAACAGAACTATCAAGTTGAGTCCCGACTCGGCTATCGTCATTAACCACAAGTTGGGAATCAAGAATGTCAAGGTGTCGGCAACGACGACCGATGGCGAGCCCTTCAAGGTGGAATATAAAATCAAGGACAAAGATAATGTCGAGATCACAACCCTGGGCGAGGAGAACCTCAAGTTCACCATCACCGAGGTGCAGAAGACTGAGCGCAAGAACTTCTTTACCGAGTCGGCCCAGTATGCATGCCGTGTGCTCATGAGTGTGCGCAGCATCGACGTCAAGTATAAGAACACTTCATCCCTGATTGTGCCTCAGTTCATTCCCGACATCGGTGACATCTTCGGTCAGACTACTCACTATGATGTGATGGCGCCAGGTCTTGATTTCGCATTCGGTTTTGCCGGAATGTCCTATATTGACAAGGTGCGTAATCGCGGTTGGCTCATGGGTGATACGACCCAGACGACTCCTGCGCTCTATTCCCGCACCGAACAGTTGGACCTCGAGATGAAACTAGAACCCATCCCCGGCCTCCAGATCACCCTTAAGGGCAACCGGACCGATAGCCGCTCCAATGCGATTCAGTTCATGTTCAATGATCCTCAGATCATGTATGGTGGTAAGTATGTCAAGACCCATATCGCTCTTGCCACTGCATTCAAGGGATTCAAGTCTGCCGAGAACAATTATCAGAGTGAGACGTTTGACAAGTTCTTGCAGAATATAGACATTATTGCCGAGCGATTGCAGCAGCGTTATATGGGTACCACCTATCCCGACCGTGGTTTCCTGCGTGGCACCGCTCTGGCTGGCAATACCTACAGTCTCGACAATGGCAAGATCAACCGTTCGAGCAGTGACGTCTTGATTCCAGCATTCATGGCGGCCTATTCAGGCAAGGATCCCAAGAAGATCAGTCTCAATCCCTTCCCGGGCATCAAGTCGATACTTCCCAACTGGCGTGTCACCTATGACATGACGCAGTTGCCATTCTTCAAGAAGTTATTTAAGGCCTTAACCATCAAGCACAACTATGAGTGCCGTTATCAAGTGGATAACTATAGTTCCTACAGTGACTGGGTAACTATCGGTGATGGGTTGGGATTCACTCAGGACGTACTCAGGTCGGGTGACATTCCTGGCGCTATACCGACGTCGCCCTATAACATCCCCTCGGTGACGCTTGAAGAGAATTTTGTTCCGCTCATTGGCGTTGACGTGACGCTTTTCAATGATCTGCAATTGGGTGTCCAGTATGAGAAGAAGCGCAAGTTGTCGCTCAACTCCTCGGCAGGACAGTTGGTGGAGTCTTCATCCCAGGGTTTCTCTGTAACCGGCAGTTACAAGATCGCTAACTTCAACCAGGTGCTCAAACTGAAGACCAAGCAGCAGAATGTCAACAATGACCTCGAGTTTACTCTCAATGTGAAGATGGCGAGCAACGCAGCCCTTATCCGTAATTTTGACACCAACACAACCCGTGCAACAAGTGGTGCGCGCACGTGGACTATCGACTTCATGGCCAATTATGTGGTCAGCAAGCGCATTTCGTTGGGTGCATTCTTTAACTACGATAGCAATACACCGCTCGTTTCACCTAATGCTTATCCCACCACCAGCACTAATTACGGTCTCCAGATCAAAATGTCGCTTGTTAAGTAATCTTCTATAGGCCTTGATATGCTTCTCAGTCTTACAGTATATACCGGTTCGGCGATAATTCTGGCTTTGCTGGGATGGCATGTCAATCATCGGGAACAGCGGCTGCTGGCCCAGGGTGGGAGAGAACTGCCCTTCTACTCGTGGGAGATAATGACTGCCATTGCCATCTATGTGCTGGTGTCGTCGGTCAGGTGGCTGGTGTCCTGGGACTACAACATGTATTACAATTACTACATCTGCATGCAGTCCCTTGGTATCTATTCACGGGAGAACTTTGAGCCCGGCTTCTCACTCATCACCCACCTGATGTCCAAGGCTGGCCTGCATTTTGCTTTCTATTTCGGCTTCTGGGCCGCATTGCACATCGTGCTGCTTTATTATGCGCTGCGCCATCACAAGATGCTCTTGCCGTGGATCGCATTGTGCATCTTCCTTGGTCCATACTATATCCAGTGGATGAACACGATACGCCAGTCGGTAGCCGAGTGCCTTTTTATCATCATGGTGGAGGTGGCTACTCGTCGCAAGTTCTGGATATACCTGTTATTGACATTGGCCTTGACCTCGATCCACAAGATGTCGATATTCCTGTTGCCTCTCTATTTCGTCCCTCTGGTCTCGTTCAAGTGGGTGAAACAGTGGATGCCGTGCGTCTTGCTTGTGGCGTGTGGTGTGCTAGGTCAATTCCCGCAGTGGATACAGTGGATTTTTGAGAGTTTGGGCAGCCTGGCCAGCCTGCTGGGTTATGGGCATTACTACCGTCTGTTTGCCAGCCACAATGTGGTCTATACCTTCGGAACTTGGTTCGGTCCTGCACGGGTGTTCCCGTTCATCACCTGCTTCTTCTTCATCTGGTACTATCCTTCCATGAAGAAGGCGTTTCAGGGCGACGCATTGTTGAGCGCTTCCTATAGGTTCGCCTTGATTCACATCGGATTCCTCAATCTGTTTGCCAACACCACATTATACATGAGGCGTCCTGGAGACCTGTTACGGGGAACATTCCTGGTCATGGTGTGTTACACGCTGCACTACCTGTGGCGTGAGCGCAAGTGGCTACCCCTTGCCGTCATGGCCCTGTTGAATTTCTATTATATCTTCTATGAGATATACAAGGCAACATTCTCGCCCTCGACGATGAACACTCCAGAGATGTACCACACTTTCCTCTTCTGATGGATATGAGTCAAGAAAAGGACTGGAGCGCCGCCCCTCATGAGGCCGGCGCTCCAGTTTTAGATTACATGTTGTGTTGTGGCAGGATTATTCCTTCTTGCCGCCAAACTTATTGTAACTGATGTTTTCCTCCTTGAACTTGTCCTTGGGCTCGGGTGCCTCGTCGGGATAACCGATGCGCACGACAGCCAGGGGGATGATGTTCTTGGGGCAGTTAAGTACATTGGCAACCTCGGCGGTACGTTCCATGATGGGATATACACCGGTCCACACGGCTCCCAGTCCCTGAGCGTGGGCTGCCAGTAGCAGGTTCTCGGTCGCTGCCGACACGTCTTGAATCCAGAAGTCGGGCAACTTACCCTTGCCGTCGGGCATCGTCGTCTTGTCGGTATCACCGCACACGGCGATCAGCAGCGGAGCATTGGTGGGTTGCTTGCCTGAGAGCAGATCGATTGTCTTCTTGTCATCAATGACAATGAAATGCCAGGGCTGCAGGTTCACGGCAGTGGGCGCTGCCATCGCTGCCTTGAGCATGATGTCGATTTTCTCCTGCTCGACGGGCTGATCCTTGTATTGACGGATGCTGGTACGTGTCATGATGTTCTCGATGGCTGCCTGGCCGTTGTTTGTGGCAGTGGCGGCAGTTTCCTCTTGACTCTCATTGCCTTGGGTTGAGCAGGAACCCAGGGTCATCAGTGCAACAGCGATTGCTAATAATGATTTCTTCATCTCTCTCATGTTTGTTGAAATAATAATGGTGAATAATAGGATTATCTGGTCAAGATGTCATGAAATGACTTGGGCAGCGCAATATTGTCAACCGCCAGGGCTTCTCTGAACAAGGGTGCGATTTCTTCGTCGGCAAAACCAGCGATGCCGCAGCCGATGCGGGTGACGTAGAAGTAAAGATCAGGATGAGACTGGGCAAAACCGATGAACTGGTCAACATAGGGCTTGATGGCCTCAACGCCTCCATGCATGGTCGGTATGGCATAACTCTGGCCTTGCAGGCCAACACCTTGTCCCCAGATGGCGCCGAAGCGGTCTAATGCTGCGCGGGCCGCGCCACCAGCATGAAAACCGCCCAAATTGCTGCCAAACACAAATACCTCGTTTGGCGCTAGAGTTTTGATCATTTCGGGCGTGAAACATCCCATCGAGCCTGTCTTTTTGTCATTCATCTTGTCCATAGTTCTTGAGTATCATTTGTTTTGATGGACAAAGATAAACATTTTTGTGCTATTTTCATCAATCAGGCATAAAATTTGCAATTATTAAGTGATCCATGAGAGTTTTTGATTGTAAATAAGTTTTTAATTGTAAATAATTGTGTATCTTTGCAGCCGCATTTTTGAGAACTGGTGATGAAGAGCATTCTGCATAACATATTTTGTGTGATTACCGCCCCCAGGTATGGCTGGGAGGTCATCAATGAGTCCAATATCCCCGTTGGCAAGGTGATGAGACACGCCTACGTGCCCTTGCTGTGTGTGTTGGCCTTGTCATGTTTTGTGCCCATGATTTATGACCGCACAATTTCCTTCAGCACATCGCTGATGACTGGAATTGTGATGTTCTCCACCTACTTCATCAGTTATTACATCATTATCTACCTGCTGGGTGGATTCTATCCCGAACTGGTCAAGACCGAGGGCGCGACAGCGCGCTTGAATGACTTTATCCTCTACAACCTCATCTTCCTGGTGCTGTTGATCATCCTGCGCAATCTCTTGCCCAGCGATTTCACCCCGGTGCTGTTCTTGATGGTGTATATGCCTTGGATGGCCTATCGTGGTACAGATCACCTGTTTGTGAAAAAAGACAAGGTTGCCAAGTTTGTCGTCATCTCTTCGGCCTTGCTCCTGCTCTTACCCTTAGCGCTCAAGGGCATCTTGAGTCTATTGATCATTTAATCTAGACGCTTTTTTACTATGGCTAGCAATAACAAAGTTAATAGCAATAACATCAATATCAAGAACCGTCGTGCGACGTTTGACTATGAGATTGTCGAGACGTTCACTGCGGGTATCGTCTTGACCGGTACCGAGATCAAGTCCATCCGTCAAGGCAAGTGCGGACTGACCGATACCTATTGCATGGTCATCAACGGCGAGGTGTGGGTTAAAAACATGTATATTGCCGAGTACAGTTACGGTTCCTACAACAACCACACTACCCATCGTGACCGCAAGTTGCTGCTGAACCGCAAGGAAATACGCCGCATTGCTAAGGATAACCTGCAACCGGGTTTCTCGATCGTGCCCCTGCGTCTGTTCATCAACGATCGCGGCCTTGCTAAACTGGTGATCGCCATAGCGCGGGGCAAGAAGCAGTTTGACAAGCGCCAGAGTATCAAGGAACGCGAGGACAAGCGCGCCATCGACCGCATGTTCAAGCAGTAATCATTCATTCTGATAGGTTGAAAACACAATCAGGCGGCCTCAATGCGAGGTCGCCTGATTATATTGATATCGGGAAACGTGTGCGTTATCCGAGGAAGCCCAGGAGGACACCAGCGGCAACTGCCGAGCCGATCACACCAGCCACATTGGGACCCATGGCGTGCATGAGCAGGTAGTTGCTGGGGTCGGCCTTGAGGCCCTGGTCATTGCTGATGCGTGCAGCCATGGGAACGGCCGATACGCCAGCGTTACCGATCAGCGGGTTCAACTTCTTGCTCTTGGGCAAGATAAGGTTGAAGATCTTCACGAACAACACGCCCGAGCAAGTAGCGATGACAAATGCGCAGAAACCGAGGAAGAAAATGAACACGGTCTCCTTGGTGAGGAACTGAGAGGCCTGAGTCGAGGCACCCACGGTCATACCCAGGAGGATGGTCACGATGTCGGTCATGGCATTGCTGGCAGTGTGGGCCAGACGCTTGGTCACGCCGCTCTCACGCAGCAAGTTGCCGAAGAACAGCATACCCAGCAGAGGAATTGCCGAGGGGACAACAAAACAGGTCAGGATGAGGCCGAAGATCGGGAAGAGAATCTTCTCGTTCTGGCTCACCTTGCGGGCGGGTTTCATGCGCATCTTGCGCTCCTTCTGTGTCGTGAGCAGGCGCATGATGGGCGGTTGAATCACCGGCACGAGTGCCATGTAACTGTAGGCACTCACGGCGATAGCACCCATCAAGTTGGGAGCCAACTTAGACGACAAGAAGATAGCCGTGGGACCGTCGGCGCCACCGATGATGGCAATGGCACCGGCCTGGTCGGGCATGAAGCCCAGGGCAAGGGCAATCATGTAGGCGCCGAAGATACCGAACTGGGCTGCTGCACCCACAAGCATCAACTTGGGGTTAGCAATCAAGGCTCCAAAGTCGGTCATCGCACCGATGCCCAGGAAGATGAGAGGCGGGTACCATCCGTTGCGCACACCTTGATACAAGATGTTGAGCACCGATCCCTCCTCATAGATGCCAATCTCGTTGCCCGGCTGGAACGGAATATTACCGATGAGGATACCGAAGCCGATGGGCACGAGCAGCATGGGCTCGAAATCATGCTTGATGGCCAAGTAGATGAAGAACAGGCCCACCAAGATCATGATCAGGTTAGTGTAGTCAAAGTTGTAGAATCCGGTAAAGTGCCAGAAATCCAGCAACTTGGTGAACAGGAAATTGTCAAGCAGTACCATACACTACTATGTTTTATCCGATTACCATGATAGTGTTACCCTCGAGTACCGAATCCTCCTTCGATACCTCGATGCTCTTGACAGTACCGTCAACGCCGGCATGAATCTCGTTGCCCATCTTCATGGCTTCGAGGATGCAAACGACGTCGTCGGCCTTAACCTGCTGGCCGACCTTGACAAAAATGTCCTTGATCACGCCAGGCAGCGGCGACTCGATAGCGTGGCCACCAGCGGCAGCGGGAGCGGCTTTGCGGGCTGCGGGCTTGGGTGCGGCAGCGGGAGCATCGCTCACGGCAACGCGCTTGACAGCGGGTGCGGCCTTGGGCTGCTCGGGCAACTCAACGTCGTAGGCCACGCCGTTCAACTGGATGTGGGCGATGTTGCCCTCAATATTCTCGATGGCAACATTATACTCGTTACCATTGATTTTATACTTATATTCCTTCATTTTTTGAGTGAATGATTTTAATTGGTGATTATTTCTTGATAACGGGTAACGTGCGCATCAGGTTGTTCTTGCCTGCCCATGCCGAACCGTCGCGGGGAGTGAGTGTCAACACGCCACTCTCCTGGTCGTGGGCGTTCAAGTGCTGATACAGGGCGAAGCAGATGGCTGCCATTTTCTCGCCATCGAGGTCACCGCTAGCGGCTACCGGTGAGGCTGCATGAGCCACGGGAGCCTCGGCTGCGGCCTCGGGTTCCTTGCCGGAACGCTTGCTGACGATGCCGAACAACTTGAAGCAGATGTACAGGATGGCAAGTGCCGCGAACACAACCGACATGGCCAGGATCGCAATCCAGAATCCGTTAGGATCCTTGATGTGGAAGGCCTCGATGTTCTCGTTGACTTCGCGTATGTTGAAGTTACCCTTGGTGATGGCGGTCTCGATCGAACTGTTGTCCTTTACCGTCCACAGCGAGTCGGCAGGGATGTTGTCGTCAAGCACTCGGGGCAGACGGCCCTCGGCCTTGATGGCATAGGTCTGTCCGATCGGGAGCGAAGCGGGAACCGTTACGTCATCAACCAGGTCTCCATTCACGTCATAGAGGGCAATGTAATTGTCTTGGCCTGCCTTGAGCACGAAGGGCAGGTGGAATGTGCCTGCCTTGGGGTTGCCGTCGGCTTCCATGACAAAGTGGGTGCGAGGTGCAATCTTGGTGTTGCGCTCGTCGCCACGGGGAATCTCGTAGATATCCAAGGGGCGTTCGGCACACAACTCAAGCAGCACCTGGTTGGGTTTCTTGTTCGAAGTGTCGGTCACTGCCTTGATGTAGTTGGTGATGAAATCACGGGGCAGGGTAGTGATGAACATCTTCTCGACGGCATTGGTGCCATAGGACGAGTTGTAGAACTCAATCCAGCCATTGCCGCCCGTAGAGTCCTGCTGAACCATCACCTCGTTGATGCGCACGTTCTTGCGGCCCTGGGCCAGCGTGGGCAGTGCGAGGATGGCACACAGCAGCATCAGTGTCAATGCTCTTTTACTCATAACAGATTGCATTGATTACAAGGGAATATTACCGTGCTTCTTGGCAGGGTTGGTCAACTTCTTGGTGCGCAGAACCTCGAGAGCGCGAATCACGCGGAAGCGGGTGTTCCTGGGCTCGATCACGTCGTCGATGTAGCCATAGCGGGCTGCATTGTAGGGCGTGCAGAACAGGTTGTTGTACTCGTCCTCCTTCTCCTGGATGAACTTCTTGCCTTGCTCGAGCAGTTCTTTGGCCTTCTTCTCGTCGCCGGCAGCCTTGGCCTCCTCGGCCTGGGTCTTGAAGTTCTTGCTGTCCTTGGCATACAGAATCTCGGCAGCACCGGCAGCGCCCATAACGGCGATCTCGGCACTGGGCCATGCATAGTTCAAGTCACCACGCAACTGCTTGCAACTCATCACGATGTGCGAGCCACCGTAACTCTTGCGCAGGGTGACAGTCACCTTGGGCACGGTAGCCTCACCGTAGGCATACAGCAACTTGGCGCCGTTCATGATCACGGCGTTGTACTCTTGACCCGTACCGGGCAGGAAGCCGGGCACGTCAACCAGGGTTACCAAGGGGATATTGAAGGCGTCGCAGAAACGGACGAAGCGGCCACCCTTCTTGGAAGCGTTCACGTCGAGCACACCTGCCATGCAGTTGGGCTGGTTGGCAACAACACCCACAGCCTGACCGTTGAAGCGTGCGAAGCCGACGATGATGTTCTTGGCAAAGTCCTTGTGAACCTCGAGGAACTCGCCGTTATCGACGATGGCGCTGATGACCTGATACATGTCGTAGGGGTCGTTGGCGCTCTCGGGGATGATGTTGTTCAAGGCATCCTCCACGCGGTCGATGGGGTCGGTGCACTCCACGCGGGGAGTCTCTTCCATATTGTTGCTGGGCATGTAACTCAACAACTGGCGGATGATGGCGATGGCCTCTTCCTCGGTCTCGGCGGCAAAGTGTGCCACACCGCTCTTGCTGGCGTGCACGCTGGCACCACCCAGTTGCTCCTGGGTCACGTTCTCGCCGGTCACGGTCTTAACAACCTTGGGACCAGTCAGGAACATGAAGGAGATGCCCTTGGCCATGATGATGAAGTCGGTCAGGGCAGGAGAGTAAACAGCACCACCGGCACAGGGGCCCAGGATAGCGCTGATCTGGGGGATAACACCAGATGCGTTGATATTGCGCTGGAAAATCTCGGCATAGCCAGCCAGGGCGTTAACGCTCTCCTGGATGCGGGCACCACCCGAGTCATTCAGGCCGATGACAGGTGCGCCCTGCTTCATGGCCAGATCCATCACCTTACACATCTTCAGTGCCATGGTCTCGCCCAGTGAACCACCGATAACGGTAGCATCCTGTGCAAAGACGTAAACCAGGCGACCGCCGACGGTACCGAAACCGGTAACAACACCGTCGCCGTCATAGGTCTTCTTCTCCATGCCGAAGTTGGTGCAGCGATGCTGAACAAACATGTCCAGTTCCTCAAAACTGCCCTCGTCAAGGAGCATATTGATGCGCTCACGGGCAGTGAATTTGCCCTTCTCGTGCTGCTTGGCAATAGCCTTCTCGCCACCGCCCAGGCGCGCTTTCTCGCGACGCTCAATCAGTTCTTGGATTTTATCGAGTTGTTTTCCCATGTCGATAGAATATTACTTGTTGGGATTCTCGCAGAGTTCTAACAAAGCGCCACAAGTGGTCTTGGGATGCAGGAAGGCAATGTTCAGGCCCTCAGCGCCCTTGCGGGGTTGAGCGTCGATAACGCGGCCACCCTTCTCCTGCACTTCGTTCAAGGCGTTCTGAACGCCGTCCTCAACAGCAAACGCAACGTGCTGGATGCCACCACGGCCACCGTTCTTCTCGATGAACTTGGCGATAGCGCTCTCGGGAGCGGTTGCCTCGAGAAGTTCAATCTTGGTCTGGCCTACCTGGAAGAAAGCGGTTCTTACCTTCTGGTCGGCAACTTCTTCAATTGCAAAGCACTTGAAGCCCAGCATTTTCTCGTAGAAAGGAATAGCCTCCTCAAGAGAGGTGACGGCGATTCCCACGTGTTCGATGTGCGAAATGTTCATAACTTTCTGTTTTTAAAGCAATTATTTAATAAAATTAAGTAAAATTTCAAAATAACGCACAAAGGTACAAAAAATATATTTCATATGATATTGCAAAGTGCCGAAAACATAAATCATCACCCTGTAAAATAACATTTTTTTAACATTGATGTTCGCCTGATTATCCTGTACCTTCATCTTGTGG
>Ga0310695_10011154_pt1 | contig 12914 bp, 11 predicted proteins | sample RumenRJG_04DNA_FD_203882 | JGI IMG/M metagenome (GOLD analysis project Ga0310695, IMG submission 203882) | Bovine rumen microbial communities from Lethbridge, Alberta, Canada - RJG_04 (v2) (version 2) | ecosystem: Host-associated > Mammals > Digestive system > Stomach > Rumen | place: Canada...
CGCAGCAAGAGAAGCAGCTGTTCAGAGATGGGGACGACTCGGTCCTTCTTTCCCTTACCCTGATAGACGAAAACCTGCTGGCGTTCAAAACTGATGTCAATCCACTTGAGGCTGCATGCCTCGCTTACTCTTAGAGCACAGTCGTAGATGGTAGAGAGCAATGCCTTGTCATATAAATCGCAAAGCCCGATGAGCCGTTTCATCTGTTCCTGAGAGAGCACACGAGGAAGCCTTTTGGGCTTGCGAATACGAGGGAGGACGAGTCCTCCTGGTTCCTTGAGTCCCATGTACTTGTAGTAATCCTTCAATCCGAACACAGAATGCTTAAAGAAAGACAAGCTGTAGCAATTCCTGTCCAGAAGCATAGTCAGATAGTCATCGACATCTGTCTGGGTAAATTTGTCGGGAAGCTTTCCCAGATACAATACCGCCTGCGAAATCTTCAGGCGATAAGAGTAGATAGTACTGTCCGCGTACTGAGCCAAGCGGAGTTTCTTTGTGAAAAGCGAAATGCGATCGCCGTATCCTGGTACGGTCTCAATCGCCTTGTGCAAATGAGTTTTGTACATGATAGTTTCGTAGTGCAGGGGTTACTGACGGGTTTGTTGGTAGCTGACCGTCATCTCCCTGCACTTTATATAAACGAAAAATAGAAAGTGAATAGTATAATGGTGGGAAGTTGGAGCCGCATGGCTTTAGCTTTTTTACCGCAGTAAAAATTAGTCCAACCAAAAGAGGGGTGCTACCCCCAAGGCCCCCTAGATAGGGGGATGCAAACAGCGAGTCGCAGAAACCGTCGACACGCTGTAGATTTTGGTATCGCGGGACGACGCGATGAGGGGAAACGATGTCTGAGGGATGAGGGCTAAACGAAGGAAGAGGGCTGATGTAAGAAGGAAGAAGGAAGAGGGCTGATGTAAGAAGGAAGAAGGAAGAGGGCTGAGGGCGGATGTAAGAGGGAAGATGTGAGCTATAATCCTTTAAACATATAATTACCAGAAATTGGCCATTAATTTGTCGTTAATTACTTTTGTTTTCAGAGAAACGAATGTGAATATTATTTGCGAAGGAGGGGGCAAAATTACAAAAAATGAAGAAAAAGTGCAGAAAAAAGGCTGAAAGAGTATATAATTAAAATAAAAACTGTAATTTTGCAGCATGAATAAAGAAAAACAATGCGAAAGATTGTTATTAAGAATATAGGTCCGCTGAAAGCTGTTGAGATAGAACTGGCAAAGGTCAATGTTATCATTGGCCCGCAGAGTTCTGGAAAGAGCTGCGTGCTGAAAATTGCATGTTTCTGTACTTGGGTGGAGAAGAAAATAGAACTGGCACAGTCGGTTGGTGACTTTGCCAAGGATGGCTATTTTATTCAGGAACTGATGCGTTTCCATAAATTGAATGGCTATTTCAAAAAAGATACTTATATTGGTTATGAGTCGGACTACATGAAGTTCTCATTCGATGTTCTGGAAGGCAAGTTTAACTTTGAATGGAAAGAGAAACGTTGGGACTATTTCCGTCCAAAAGTATCGTATATACCTGCTGAACGTAACATGGTAGCTGCTATACCAAACTGGTTTGACGTGAAACTTTATGATGACAACATTCAGAGTTTTATGGCAGACTGGGATAGGGCCAGAAAAACATGTACAGACTATATGGACATATTAAATTTGGGTGTGTCGTACAGGTATGATGAGCATACAAAGAAAGATATCGTAAAAGTAGATGATGAAGCCACGCTGGAGTTGACAAATACATCGAGTGGATTACAGTCGTTGATACCGTTATTCGTGCATCTAAACTATATAGGCAATTTGCACAACCTGCAAAATGAGGCTCAAAGCTATGCGAATAAACAATTAAGTGAGAATTTCCTGAGGACAATGTATGAAGGTCTCTTTACAGATAAGGGAAAGGTGAAGGGAGAACCGAAAGAAACTGTTATTAGTGATAATGGAAAAAAGCAAGTTACAGCAACATTCCATATTGCAATGGTTGGGTCGTATCAGTTGCCGTTTACGAATAAACGAGACGCTGATAGATGCAATGAAATTTACAAAAGATATACGAAGACCCATCATGCAGAGATTTTCTTGGAGGAACCAGAAAATAATCTGTTTCCTCCAACGCAGGTAAGATTGGTAGACTGGCTGCTGAAGTTAACGGAAGGTGACAATGGAGCAGATCTGTTCGTGGCAACACACAGCCCGTATATGATGACTGCTTTTTTGGAGCGTGAACTAAAGGATTTCAAGTTATTCTTTGAGAAAAAGGAAGAAAATAAGTCTACGGTAGTCACTGCATCTGAGGCTGATATTCAGGAGATATACGATGACGGCATAGATGTGTTTTACAATATAGAATCCTACACTTGAAATGGCCGTCAATCTGAATTATATTATCCCAGAATGTTATGTTGTGAGGGTTTGAAGAAAGTTACAAAAGATAATGATTCTGACAAAGAACCTAGAATCAAGAAGTTGGTTAATGCATTGAGAGCCTCATCGGAAATGGCTCGGTTGGAGAGAACGGTTTCTTATCTGCATGAAAAGCAATATTCGGCAACTGTTGAAGAACTGGTTGCAGTATTTGGATGACATAAACTTCAGCATAACAAAAAAAATGGGACTCCATCGGGTAGATGAAGTTCCATTCATGAGGAGGAGGTCAGTCACGGAAGGTGGCTTAACAGGCTACGGAGTTGGTTCATGGCGGGGTTTACTCTGACGGGGGCATGAGAGGCGGAGATGTCCAGTTCTGAGACTCCCAATAGCTTGGCGTTGGGCCAGTGCCTACGCAGACGAATGAGTTCGTCAAAGAGTTGTTCCTTGAACCATGAACCATGAACCATGAACCCGTCGGGGAAGCCTGGGGCTTCGACGACAAGACAGTGTCCGATGTGAGGGATAAAACGATGGCGAGAGTTACAAGCACTGCCTTCAGCAGCGGCATCATTGATGAGAATATATTTGATGTTACGCATGGCATAACTTTTTTTAATTGATAATTGATAATTGAAAATTCTTTGACCTAAAGGTGCAAAGCGACCAAAGGTCGATGAGATAATTAATAATTCTCTGACCGCGGTCAGAGTGTGGCGTTGCAATGATAATTGAATCAGGGCTCAGGCCCAAGGGCAAGGCTTTCACCTTGACCCCTGAAACTTGAAACTTGAACCCTGAAACTTGAAACTTGAACCCTGAAACTTGAACCAGAGTTTAGAAGATGTGGCTAGCACATGAGGCGAATACAGTGCCTCCGACAAAGAGGCCAATGCCATAGGCAAGGACCTTCAAGAGGATGAACCACCAGGGATCGCTGGTCTTGACACCTGCCGCCCGTACCTTCTCGGGATCTTCCAGGATACTATCAATCTGTTCTTTGGATAATTTTCTTTTCATTGTCATTACATTTTATTTAATTTCTTACTTGACCTACGGTCGAGCCTGCTTACATCTTACATCAGCCATCAATTCTCATCGTGGTTGTCGCCACCACCTGGGTTGTCTCCTCCCCCACCCGATTCCGTGGATCCGTTATTCTCTGACCCATGGTCAGAGTGTGGCGTTGCATTCCCTGAGTTCGTAGATCCATTCTGGGACCCTGAACCATTAGCCGTGGACCCTGAACCAGTTGTGATGGTGCCATCTGCATTGATGGTGGTCTGTTCACCATGCTCATTCACGATGATGATGACGGTACTGTCGCCAGCCTGGGCATTGAGGGTGATGGTGGCAGGCCAGGGGCCAGTGAGGAACACTTCCTGATAGCCGCTCTTGGAGGCAATCCTGATGCTGGCGGGGTGCTCTGCAGCATAATCGCTGATAGCCTGCTCCACATCGGTGATGGTCACGTCCTGACCAGCGCAGTAGAGTTCAGCCAGAGGGGTCAGAGCTGCCGTCAAGGCCTTGCTGTTAAGGCTGTAGTAGCGGTTGGAAGGGCTACCGTTGCCCTTGGCCGTGAAGGTCTGCTTGATGGTACGCAGGTGATGCTTTAGGTGCATCTGCACCAGTTTGAAGACTGCCTGACGAATGCGAGCCTCGGGTCTGTTATACACGCTGGCAGGCATGTTAGGCGTACTACGGGCGTAGGTCACGCCTCCACGAACATAATAGGTGACACCATCGATGGTACCGGATGATTTGCGGCCAATGCCGACTTGTTTGATTTGAGCCATAATTTTTAAAAATTTAATTTGTTAATAAAATTTTTGTTTCAAGTTTCATAGGTCTTGCGACCGTTTCATGTTTCAAGTATGGGGTACGCTAAGAATTTTGAAGAACTCGACATATTTCAGAAAGCGAGAGAACTGTGTAAGCAGGTTTACTCGATAACTAAGGAAGGGGAGTTTCACAAGGATTCTCGTTTCGTCCAACAGATTCATGCTTCAGCTGGGTCAGTGATGGACAACATCGCTGAGGGATTTGAGCGAGACGGTAACAAGGAGTTTATCAACTTCTTATATATCGCGAAAGGTTCATGTGGGGAAGTCCGTAGTCAGGTTATACGTGCATCAGACGTAGGGTTTATTGACAAGGATACAGCCACCAGACTTTACAACGACTGTCTTAATCTCAGTAAGTCCATCGCCAAGTTCATTGCTTCACTCAAGACGAGCCCTATCACAGGGCTGAAGAACCTGCCACCTAAAACTTAAAACCTGAAACCTGAAACCTGATATCTTGGTTTATTCAAGCATCAGAGCTTCAGCGCGAGTCAATGCATGGTACTTACCGTTACCGAATCCCTGGGTAAGTTTGTTTCGGTTTTTACGGTGAGTCGTGTAACTGACATGAATGAAGGTCGGATAGATAATCAGTTGATCGAAGACAATCGACTCATCAAGAATGATGGTACGAAATGCTTTTATCAAAAGCTCTCTTCGATTCTGACCTGAAACCTGACACTTGGAACCTGAAACCTGTGGCTGTCCGACATAAAAGTCGGCAGCTTCGCCCAACATGTGTTGACTACGATCAGAAGAATGAGCCAACTTGCTGTTGAGGGCCTTGGTACGAAACCCGCTGGTGATGACCACCGGTAGCCTCAGCGCTTCACGAAGAGGTTCCAGCGTGTGGACGCACAGTGCACGCAGGTTTTCCACATGCTCCGCAGAAGGCTCGTTATTGATGCCATAATCGCGAGCGGTTGCACTCTTGGTGAACTCATGGAGTTCGAAGTGCGGTGATAATGAAATGTTACTCATACTTAATAAAGTTTAAAGTTTAGAGTTTAATGTTTAGAGTTTAGAGACAGTTGAACTGGTTGAGAGTTCTGAGTCCCATGACTCCGTTTACTTTTTGAAACCATTGGTCAACTGCTACCCGGGATGCAGTTTCCGTTGGTTTGCGAGTGCAAAGGTACAATGGTAAGCCGCAAGGAACCAAGGAAGAAACTTGAACGCAACTTTCTTCCTGCTTCCTGATTGGAAATCAATAAGATGGAAGAAGAAGAGGGAAGAAGGAAGATGTATGATGGAAGATGTATGATGGAAGAGGGAAGAGGGATGTATGAGGGCGGAGGGCCTTTAGCTTGCTTCCAGGCTGCAATCACTCTGCTTCTAGGCTGCTTGCAGGCATACTCTAGGCTTACTCAATGAGTATGGGTAGAGCGAGGGTAAAGCGAGAGTAAAGCGAAAGTGAAACAAAGACAATGCGAGAGTGAAACAAAAATAATTAGAATGAGATATATAGTTTTTCTGTTTATTTGGATGGCGTCATGCCATCTGACTGTTGCTGCACAAGAGGAGAATCAGGTTGATTCGAGTGCGGTAGTGACGAATTCGCTTTGGGATAATTGGTACGGGCAAGTCGGAGCCGACATGATTTTGCTGTTTCCAGTGCACCATTCCGCTAAAGACGTTTTCCCGAATGGGAAATCACTGGGCGTGAGCATAGCTGTAGGAAAGTGGTTCTCACCGGAATTTGGTGCCAAATTCAAGGTTAACTGGAATAACGTCATCATCAGGGAAACCCATAATATTTGGTATAAGCCTTATGGTAAACCTGGTGGTAATCACGATGAGGGAGGATTCATTACTTTCAGCGGTGATATGCAACTGAACCTGCATAACCTGTTTGATGTGTATAAACCGGATAGGAAATGGAACCTTAGCCTGGCGCCTCGTGCTGGCGGATGGCTCAATGTGAAGGAGGGTAAGGCAGGACCGATATTGGGTGTTGGATTGCACAACACTTATCGGCTGAATGACAAGTGGCAAGTGTTTGGTGACGTGAACTATACTTTCGTCCCGAGTATGAATGGTGTGAGTTCTGGAACTGATCATGGTGGTAATAGCTATGCTGAAATCAATGTCGGTGTAGAGATGGCGTTGTCGAAGAACAACATATTCCATCGTGTGTCAGAAAGCGTCAAGCACGATAGCAAGGCGGTTATGCTCAATTCTTTCTGGGACAACTGGTTTGTACAGGCTGGCCTGGGCATGTCACTTCAGAATCCATACGGCACGAATTTTGCCAATGTTTTCCCCAATGGCAATACGATCGGTGTGAATCTTGGCTTGGGTAAATGGTTTACGCCAGAGATAGGTGTACGCGGTGGTGTGAACTGGCAAAACGGCATTGTAAGGAACGACCATGCATACTATTTGGCTCCTAATCCCAAAGATGACCCAGAAGGAAAGTTAGACAAAAGAGGCTTCTATGGGCTCTATGCAGATGTATTCTTTAACCTTCACAACATGATTGCGGGGTATGATAAAAATCGCAAATGGAATGCTATTGTATTCCCGCGTATGGGACTTGCCACCAATTTCTCGTCCAGTTACGCTGAATGTCCAATGATTGGTATTGGTACTGAGCAGACATACGCTATAAGCGACAAGATGAAACTATTTGCTGATGTCGCCTACCAGGTAATGACAAGTGGTTTCCATGATAAAAAATTTAAGTCTCCTGATCATGGCATTAGTTGCAATGGTTGGTTCGATATCAATGTCGGTGTACAGTATGACTTAGGGGGCAAACGTCGCTGTTGGCGCATCAGGGAACACCGTGGATGTTGTTTATAACTTCTGATTTCTTTCTTCGAAGAAAGGAACAAAGAAGGTTCTTTATTCATTTTCTCGCTCGCTCCGAGAAAACGAACCAAAAGAGGGGCGCTACCCCCAAGGCCCCCTACATAGGGGGATGCAAACTCAAAGTCGCAGAAACCGACGACTTTTCGTGCCTTTTGGTATCGCGGGACGACGCGATGGATTTTTTATTGAGGGAAGTACAACATAAGGAGGAAGAAAAACACATGAAAATGCGGATTCAGGATAATAAAAATGAACGAAATGACACAGACACACAAAGAAGAGAAAAATCCCGGAACGGGTAACACAATCATTCACATTAGTACGGCATATAACGTGAACCCTAACGCGACAGAAGTGAACAACACGTTCATCATCTGTTCGGACGCTGAGGGCAGAAGGGCCATCAAAGAGGCGATGGGGACAAAGGCGGCTGGGCAGCCAGACAACCTTGTGACGCCAGAGAAGGACATAGACACCGATGCCATCCGTAGCGAGATTATGAGCTACGTGAGCAGGGTGAGGCCGCTGCTGACGGACGATGCCAAGAGTACGTTCAAGAAGATATGGGAAGACATACTGGACTTGCCGGAAGTGGCGAACGAGGTGTATAAGGTTGGGAAGCAATGGGGCACGAACTTCAACCGCGACCTGGTGGCAAACATCCTGTACCACCTGCGCACGCGGAAGATATACAAGGACGTCTATCATGACAACATCAACGGTGCTGCGCTGGCCTATGCCTTGGAGGGCAACAAGGAGCACTCAGTGAAACATGCATTGCGTAATGAGCCGCCAAAGGATATACGCGATGCTATTGACGCCATGTTGGCCAAGAATTACTGAAGGCGTCTGAAACTGATATTCACTCGCCTCTCTCTGCTGCAGCACATCTCAAGGCTCAGGCGGAGAAAGACGAAGAAGCCCATTCCTTTGGCGGCAGAGGGCAAGAACGTTACAATCATTTATCAAATTGAAACCATGGTGGTAAACATCAATGCCGAGACGGTGACGCAGCTGAATACAAACGCTGAACATGTCGTCAACTTGATTAAAGACCAAGTGAACGCTGAAATTGAAAAACTGGAAATAAACGATGGAAGAAGGAAGATGGCTGAGGGCTGAAGGCTGAGGTCGGAAGGCTGATGGATGATGGAAGAAGGAAGATGGCTGAGGGCTGAGGGCTGAGGGCTGAAGGCTGAGGTCAGAAGGCTGATGGATGATGGAAGAAGGAAGATGGATGATGGAAGAATTAACTATTAAATCACTATTATAATTATGGCTGAAAGAAAAACGATTTACCTCTGTCTGGCTCACATGAGCGATGAGGGTATGGAACAGAAGTATGTGAAAGAGGCATTTGACACGAACTGGGTGGTTCCTATGGGGCCTAACGTCAATGCTTTTGAGGAAGAGCTTCGCAAATTTGTTACTGGTAATACAGAGAGTTCGGTATATGGAGAATCTCGTTGGCCAGAGGCTAATCCTGCCTCATGGCATCTGACTGAGGCTTTGAAGGATACTAAAGTGGTATGCCTGAGTGCAGGTACGGGTGCTGTGCATCTGGCACTGCTGGCTTGTGGCGTAGGCCCTGGCGATGAGGTGTGTGTGCAGAGCTTTACATTCTGTGCTAGCTCGCACCCTATCACGTATTGTGGAGCTAAGCCGGTGTTCATAGGCAGTGAGAAGGATACATGGAACATGGATCCGGATTTGCTGGAAGCCGCCATCAAAGACCGCATTGCCAAAACGGGCAAGAAACCCAAGGCTATCGTGCCGGTGGCGCTGTACGGTATGCCATATAGGATAGACCGCATCATGGAAATAGCGGATAGATACGGAATTCCCGTGGTGGAGGATGCTGCCGAGGGTATGGGTTCGAGGTATAACGGTCAGGTGCTGGGTACGTTTGGCAAGTATGGTGTGCTGAGCTTCAATGGTAACAAGATGATTACTACCAGCGGTGGTGGCGCGCTGATTTGTCGCAATGCTGAGGAGGCCAACCAAATCATGTGGCTGGCTACGCAGGCGCGCGATGCCTATCCTTACTATCAGCATACGGCCATCGGCTACAACTACCGCATGAGTAACGTGTGTGCGGGTATCGGTCGCGGCCAGATGACCGTGCTGGATGCACATATCGCACACCACAAACACGTGCAGAAGTTGTACGAGGAACTGCTGGCCGACGTAAAGGGCATTACTGTCCATACTCAGCCGTCAGACATCAACCATCAGACATCTCTTCCTGTCTATGATAGCAACTTCTGGTTATGTACGATGACCATTGAGCCTTCGGTCAAGGTCAAAGGACAGGAGAATGCCTACAAGGAGGTCATCAAGACTGCCGTGGGTGGTGCCGCTGGTGTGATTCATCAGGTGGACAGTCCTGTGACTGACTGTCAGCCCAACAACAACGTGGAGGCCATGCGTGTGTTTATGTTGGGCAAGAAGGTGGAGTGCCGTCCGGTATGGAAGCCCATGCACAAGCAGCCAGTATATGCCGGTTGTGAGGTATATACCAATGGCGTAGAGGAGGACATCTTCAAGATTGGCATGTGCCTGCCCGCAGGCCCGTATGTAACGGATGAGGATGTGAAGTACATCGTGGAGTGTATCCGAGAGGCAATTGAGTGATATTATAACTCAATACATACTGTTTAATGAGCCATGGCCTGCTACTGTTTTTGAGAATTTTCAGTGGTAGCTGTGGCTCTTTGTTCGTTAATACAAGTTTTTTTCGTAATCCCCCGTCCCCTTTGCCTAAAGGGGCTCCACTTCTCCCTGTATCCCCTCTCCTCAGGCGAGGGGAAAAACTCAGGTTTGCAGAAACCGCAAACCTTCGCGGATTTTGGTATCGCGGGACGACGCGATGGCTTTTTTAATACTTTAGAGAGATGAAGGTATCGCGGGACGACGCGATGAAGTTAAAAGATGGGGAAAGGAGATCGGAAGGCTGAGGGCTGATGTCTGAGGGTAGAAGTCGAACACGGATTGTACGGATTATATGGATTTAATATCGTCCCGCAGAAATGAAAGAAATGACAGAAATTGGCCTAATGGACAGGCTGAGGGAGTTTTTAGAGACGGAAGCACGGGGGTGAGCCGTATGGTGGATGCTTGTCGCGCCCAGGGCGTGCCGGAACCAGAATATGAGGTGACTGGCGGTTTTGTGAGGATTGTTTTCCGTAGGACTATAAATGGTGTTGATAGTGTAAATGATAGTCGAAATGATAGTGTAAATGGGTATGTAAATGGGGAAGTAAATGGGTATGTAAATGGGGAAGTAAATTCTCTAACGCCTAGCCAAAAGATTGTGTATGATATCGTGCATGATAACCCTGGTATAAACACTAAAAAGATAGCAGATATACTTAAAAAATCTCCAAGAACAATAGAGAAGCATATTGCATTATTAGCTAAAGCAAGCCTGATAGAACATAGGAATTCTGATAAGACCGGTGGATATTATCCTGTAACCATGAAGTAGGTAGTAATACGCCTGCAAAGATAAACATTATCTTTCAAATTTCCAAGAAAAGTCTAATAAAATATACTTTTTAGTTCAAAAATATTGCATTTGAATAGAAAAATACTACCCAAAATATGCTGATAGCACTACGGTAACCCCTTAAAAAAGTGAGTTACCGTAGTAAAATAACTCATTTTTCTTTTTGTTTCCAATAAAATTTATTATCTTTGCAAAAAAATTGCGAGCTCGGGCTGCACCTCAGCAATTGAAATTCATTTCATTGCTTTCGGTTTGCACCGACCTTGCAAAAAAAATAAAACATATCGGGTATGGAGAATAAGAATATAATGGTGGGCAGGCACCAAGAACTTGCATTACTGCAGGAAATAATCAGTTCCCCCAAGGCAGAATTGGTTGCCGTATACGGACGTAGGCGTATAGGTAAAACATTCCTAATTGATAAGACGTTTGATGCAAAATATGATTTCTATACTACTGGTATCTACGAAGCTACTCGTAAAGAACAGCTGACTAATTTTGCAATTCAACTTGGCATCTATGCAAAGAAGAAGTACAAGGTCCCCAAGGATTGGATGGAGGCGTTCCTTATGCTTCGTGAATATATAGAGAGCTTGCTTGACAAGGAACGTATAGCCATCTTCATTGACGAACTCCCGTGGCTTGATACTCCCCGTTCGCGTTTCCTTAAAGCTTTTGATTTGTTCTGGAATAGCTGGGCATCGAAACATGACAATATCAAGCTTATTGTCTGTGGTTCAGCTACTACATGGATGACCAATAAGTTGCTTGGCGATAAGGGTGGGCTGCACAATCGGGTAACGAAACAAATCTATCTTCGACCATTTAATCTTAGTGAGACAGAGGAGTTCTTGAAGTTGCGCGGTTTCGATTTATCACGTCAGCATATCATAGAAACCTATATGGCTGTTGGTGGAACACCGTATTATCTTGATATGATGAGTCGAAGTTTAAGCGTGGCTCAGAATATTGATGCGTTGTTCTTCTCAGAGAATGCACCACTACAAAAAGAGTATAACTTCCTCTATAAGTCGCTTTTTAAAGAGTCACGGCTCTATCGACGAGTTGTTGAAGTGCTCTCAAAGCAGATGAAAGGTCTGACCCGGCAGGATCTGATTAAGGAAATCGGAGTAGAAGACAGTGGATATTTCTCAGATGTTCTCGAAGATTTGTGCAACTGTGATTTCATCCGTAGTTACAGTGCTTTTGGAAAGTCAGAGCGTGACATGATGTATCAACTTACTGATCTCTATTCTTTGTTCTACCTTCGCTTCGTAAAGAACTATCATGGAGGTGACGAACACTACTGGAGTCATCTAGGACAGGACATTTCCAGTTGGGAAGGCTATGCTTTTGAACAGGTTTGCTTGCACCATATTCCTCAAATCAAGCATAAGTTGGGCATAAGCGGTATCCTGACAAATGTATATTCATGGTCGTGTAAGTCGTATATTGGTAAGGATGGTGAAGAACATAAGGGTGCTCAGATAGACCTGATTATTGACCGCGGTGATAAGACTATCAATCTCTGTGAGATGAAGTTCACTAATAAGCCATTTGCAATTTCTGCTGAATATGCACAACGAATGTTGGAACGGCGTGACACATTTCGTGAGGTAACCGAAACTAATAAGTCTCTTCAATTGACAATGGTGACTTCTGCAGGTTTAGTTCGCAATGCAGGCTGGCAAAGTATAAATAATGAGGTTAATATCGACGATCTTTTTCAAGCATAAATTAAAAATGCCTAAAATGATGAAAACTCAAATAAAATTTGGTTTTTCGCTTGATTTGCACTATCTTTGCAACCGAAACAGCAAGTTCCGAACTGACAAGTTCGATACTTTTTGAAAACTGTATTTTTTTTACAAATTGCGAAGACGGAAGAGATGACGGGTCTGTCAGGAATGAGGGAGGATAATTGATTTTAGAGGGTCGATTAGGGAAATGACATCTATTTTTCGGTAAAAAATGTTAAAGATGCGTGTAAATATCACCCTCAATAAGAGATAAATTGTAATTTAATAGCGGTGATAATTGAAAAACACCATTTTTTTTAACAACTTATAATTTATAATCAATGAAGAAAACAATTATTTCGGCAGTATGCGTACTGCTGTTTGCTGGATGCAGCAATGAATGTGACTTAACACATGTGGAAAACAACACTAACAAGGGTGAAAAGGCTCGGGTAACGGTGAGAGTCAGTGAGTTTTCTGTCACGAAGGAAGATCTTCCGACAGATGATGGCACGACGAGAGGCAAGACGGATCCAGCGAATTATGAGAGGGTGAATGCTATCGACCTGGTGTTCTACGACTCGAGTGGTACTGAGGTGTATTCGTCGACGCAGATGAAGGG
>Ga0310695_10011155_pt1 | contig 12914 bp, 8 predicted proteins | sample RumenRJG_04DNA_FD_203882 | JGI IMG/M metagenome (GOLD analysis project Ga0310695, IMG submission 203882) | Bovine rumen microbial communities from Lethbridge, Alberta, Canada - RJG_04 (v2) (version 2) | ecosystem: Host-associated > Mammals > Digestive system > Stomach > Rumen | place: Canada...
CGAGCGTGACTAGCGAGACAGGCGCCAGTCGCGCCAGTCCCTCCCGTCGCGCCAGTCCCGCCAGTCGCAACCTCCTCCAGCCCCTCGACCTCGACCTTGTAACGGCGCGCAAATATCCAACGCCCTGTACAGAGCAGCACCGACCGATAGCTGAATACAAAAAGAAACGGCACCACCAGCATCACCACGGCGAAGAGAAGCAGAAACGCCTTCGGACCAAATGCCAAGCTCACGAGCGCGTAGCATCCGCTCGCCGCGAGCATGAAGAGAAACGACACCTGGTTGAAATAGGCGAGCATCGTGTTTAGCTTCGGGCCCTTCACGACCTTCTGTATTTCCGCGTCGAACGGCAGCTTGAAGAAGCCGAGGTCGAACGCCAAGAGCCCCAGCACAATTCCAAACCACATCGGCGGCATCGGCACGAAGTAGAGCACGAGAAGCAGCGCCGCCGCGATCCATCCCGTGAGGAGCGTGGCCCCCAGGAGGAAGCGGCGCCTGTCGACAAAACCCGCGATGACCTGGCCCGCGACGATTCCGACAGCCGCCGCGCAGAGGAGAGCGCCCGTCCTCGTCGCGGAGAGGTTGAGCCCCGTCTCGGCCTTGCCGTACACGAGAAGCCCCATCTGGAGAATCGCCGCGCCCCACCAGAAGACCGAGAGCGTGAAGATGACGGCGTTCAGCCCGTCGTAGCGCCCCGCCATTCGGTAGGCGCGGCGGATGTAGCGAATCGGATTCACCGCGTGAAGCGCGCGGTTCAGCTCTTCCTTTGCGCGGATGGTGTAGCTCGCCGCGAGGCCGAGTGCGGCAAAGCCGGCGAGCGCGTAGTACGACAGGTGCCAGTCCTGGTGTCCGATATCCGGATCGGACACCACCGCCCCCGCGACCGTCCCCGCCAAGACGCCGAGAAACGAGACGCCCTCCATGCCGCCCATGCCCGTCGAGATGCGGCCCTCCCCGCCGATGTCGCGGACGAGCGCGTACTTGGCCGGCGAGTAAAGCGAGCTCTGGAGGCCCATCAGGAGCACCGCGCCGATGACAAGCCACGGTGACTTGACGGCAAACCCCGCGATGGCAACGGCCATGATCGGCAGCTCCGCCCATTTCGCGATCCGCACGATCTTCTTCTTCCGCCAGACGGCGGTCAGCCGGTCCGCGAGCGGCGAGCAGAGGATGTACGGCAGCACCAGCGCGCCGGCCGTCACGCCCATCGCTACCGACTTCACTCGCTCGTCGGAAAGCCAGCCGATGACGGTGAAGCTCGCGAGCGTCTTCAGGAAGTTGTCGTTCAGCGTCCCGAAGAAGTTGGTGACGTAGAGGGGCAGAAATGTCTTGTTTGGTTTCATGGCGACTCCTCATTGACGGCGGGCGTCCACTTCCGCCTCCTCGAACAGGGTAATTCCAAGTACCACTCCCATCGCTCAGACCTCCAGTGCCTTGAATACAGTTTCGCAGATGTGGGCGGACACCTTGTCCGCCCACTCCCTCACGCCCATGCCGGACGGCTTGAAGTCGGCGTGCCATTTCCTGTCGGCGAGCGCGTACACGGAAACCTGCGCCCAGATGGACGACGCCCAGAGGTCGAGATGCTCGCTGTCCTTGACCTTCATCGCGAGAAGCTTCTTGAGCCCCTCGTAGACCGGACGCCCGAACGACTCCTTGAACTCCTTGTGAAACTTGGTGGGCGCGGTCACCTCATGGCGGAAGAGCCCCGCGCAGAGCTTCTGCGCCAGCTCGGTCGGGAGCGTCATGAAGAGCATGTCGTCAACCCACTCGCGCACGGCGGCGCGCCACGAGGCGTCGTCGCCTACGCCGTACGCGAGCCCGGCGAGCGGCGCGCCCAGGTCGCCGAAGAGCCTCTTGGCGACGATGCGGTAGATCGCCTCCTTCGAGCCGAAGTAGCGTGAGAGCAGCGCCGAGTTGGCGCCTGCGCGGCGGCATATCTCGCGCGCCGAGGCGAGCTCGTAGCCCTTCTCGGCGAACTCAACCGCCGCCGCCGCGAGCAGCGCCTCGCGCGTCTCGACGCCGTCGCAGCGTGCCTTTCGGCTCTTTCCGGCGGGCGCCGCGTCCCGCTTCGTTGATGTCCTTGCCATCTCCGTGTTCCTCCTTATCGTAATCACGCGATTATTTTATCACGGAGACGGCATTTCTGTCAAGGGGGATTTTCAGGAATTTTTCCAGGCTCCCTAGCGCCCTTCCCAGGTCTCGCCCTTCTTGAGGGAAAGCGAGACCTCCTTGCCGGCGTAGCGCACCCTGCACGGGACGCCGGCGAGCGACTTGACGCGCACCAGGACGGGCTCGCCGCCCTTCCACTCGATGTCCACGACGAAGCCGCCCTGCGCCCTGAGCCCCTTCACGCTGCCGACCGGCCAAGCCTTCGGAAGCGCGGGCAGGATGTCTATCGCGCCGCGGTGGGACTGGAGCAGCATCTCGGCGATGCCCGCCGTCGCGCCGAAGTTGCCGTCGATCTGGAACGGAGGATGCGCGTCGAACAGGTTATCGTAGACTCCGCTCCTCTCGCGCCTCCTGCCGTTCGACTCGAAGATCGCCGGACGCAAAAGCCTCTTCACGAACGAGTACGCCCTCTCTCCATCGAGGAGCCTCGCCCACAGGTTCATCCGCCACGCGAGCGACCATCCCGTCGACTCGTCGCCGCGCGCCTCGAGCGAGACCTTCGCCGCCTTGAAGAGGTCTGGCGTCTCGGGGGTGATCTGGCTAGACGGATAGAGCGCGTAGAGGTGGCTCGTGTGGCGGTGCTTGTCCTTCGGGCTGTCCAGGTCGCGCGTCCACTCCTGCAGCTGCCCCCACTTCCCGATGTGCGGCGGCTCGACCTCGGCGGCGACGACGCGAAGCCTCTCGGCGTACGCCTTGTCCCTGCCGAGGATCTCCGTCGCCTCCGCCGCTGCAAGCAGGACGTCGCGCGCAATCTGGTGGTCCATCGCCGCGCCCGTCGATATGGCGGTGCCGTATCTCCCGGCGCCGTGCGGCTTGTTCTCCGGCGACGACGACGGGCATATCGTGAGTTTACCGGTAGATGGGTCGCGAACCATGTACGACGCGAAGAAGTCCGCCGCGCCCTTCAGCGTCGCATAGTGCCTAGCGAGGAAATCGCGGTCGCGCGTGTAGAGCCAGTGGTACCAGATGTGCATCACGAGCCATCCGCCGCCCGACGGCCACATCCCGCACGCCGGGCCGCTTGTCGGCGCAACGTGCCGCCAGCCGTCGGTGTTGTGGTGGTCGACCCACCCCTCCGCGCCGTACACCTCCTTCGCGTACTTCACGCCCGCGACGGAGAGCTCGTCGCACATCCGCCACAGCGGCTCCGCCAGGTCCCCGAGCCCAGTCACCTCCGCCGGCCAGTAGTTCATCTCGGTGTTGATGTTGACGGTGAAGTTCGCGCGCCACGGCGGCGCAGTATGGGGGTTCCATATCCCCTGGAGGTTCAGCGGCTGCGTACCGGGCTGCGAGCCGGAGATCATCATGTACCTTCCGTAGCGGAAGAGAAGCGCCGGCAGATACGGGTCGTCCGTCTTCGCGAAGTCGCGGACCCTCTCGTCGGTCGACTTCTTCGGGAAGCGGTCCTCCCCAAGCGAGAGCACGCAGCGGTCGGCCTGCGCGCGGTAGAACGCGGCGTGCGCCGCCTTCGCCCTGTCATGCGGGACCTTCAGCGCGGCGGAGACCGCCGCGCGGCACTTGGCGGACGGATCGCCCGTGAGGTCGCGGTAGTTCCTGTAGTTCGTCGCGATGGCGACGTAGAGTGTCGCGGTGTCCGCACCATCGACGACGATTCTGCCGTCGGCGACGGATGCCCTGCCGCCATCGGCGATGACGGCAATGCGGCCCTCGAACTTCAGCACACCGCCCTTCATGCGCGGCGAATCCCCTGTCACTCCGCGCACCACGAGCTGACCTTCCTCGACGGAGCACACTGGATTGAGCGGGGACTTGACCGACACCTCGAAGGACACCGCGCCCTTCCTGTCGGCGCTGACACGATATATGACTACGTCGTCCGTGAAGCTGGAGAAAGCCTCGCGGGTGAACCTTACGTCGCCGCGCCTGAAGGAAGTCCGCGCCACCGCGTCGTCGAGCGAAAGCGAACGGCGATATTCCTTTGTCTTGCCGTCCGGGAGGGCGTGACGAATCTCCAGGTCGCCGAACAACTGGTAGCTCGCCGTCTGCGTGAACCTCTGCGGCAGAACCTTGACGGCCTCGTGGTTCTTCCCCTCGAAGAGGAGCCTGCGGCACTCCTTGATCATCTCCGGCGTGATTTCCTCCGCGCCTTCGATTGGCGCGCCCGCCCAGATGGTGTCTTCGTTGAGGAGCAGCCTGTCGCGCTCCACGCCGCCGAACGCCATCGCGCCTAGGCGGCCGTTGCCGACGGGCAGCGCCTCCACCCAGTCCTTGGCCTCGGAACGGTACCAAAGCTCCATGCCGCCGGCGAGCCCGGCGGCGCACGCAAGAGACATCGCCGCGGCTGCGGACGCCGCCGCAACACGGATTGCGAACCTCGACTTCATCGGCCAGCCTCCCTTTCTCAGTGCTTTTTCTCAGCGCCCTGGCACTCTGCGATCCTGGACTGCATGTACGCCTTGAGGTCGTCCCAGGCGTAGTACGGCCCGCACCTCGGATTCAGCCCCCGCACGGGCGTCTCCCTCTCGTTCCAGAGTATCTTCACCAGGACGTCCCCGGCGTCGTTGCGGAAGAAAACCATCTGCATGTTCGTCGCCATGCACATGTACTTCCACGACGGGCACTTCTCCCACGCCTCATCCATGGAGCAGCATGTGCCCGGGCCCACAAGGTCGAGGAAAGACGCGACGGGCCATATCCCGGAGTCGTGCCCGAACCTGAGGTCCGCCGCGATCTTTGGATCGGCGACCGCGCGGTCGGCGCGCTCGATGATGTCCTGCGCGACGGTCGCCGCGGCGCGCGGGACCTCGCCCTTGAACTCCTTGGCATGCCCGATCACGGCAAGGTCTGCCGCCGCCTGACAGCGAGAGATGGTTGCGATCTCCTCCTTCGTAAAATACCTCCACAGGTCAAGCTCCCCGATTTCGGCGGATAGGCACTGACAGTCGGACGCGCACACGTAGAGGCGCCGCGCGAACTCGTACGGCTTGTCAAGACCCTTCACCTTCGATGGGTCGACGAACAGCGCCTTGAGAAGCCTCGTGGCGTCCACCCTGCTCGCGTAGAACCTCTCTCCCGCGGCCTTGCGCCTCTTGACGGGCTTCTGGTCCGCGAACGCGATCGCCGTCATCATCACGTGGATCTTCTCTCCGGTCGCGTACGAGATGTCTAGACCGGGCGCGGCGGAGGAAAGCGCAAGCGCGAAGTTGGCCATGCTGAGCAGGCACCTCGGGGCCCGCGTCGCGCGGCAGTCGACGCGGCGCCCGGGCGCGAACACCTGCGGCGTGCGCGCGGCCATGCGGCGCGCGAGCGTGCGGTGCTCGTCCACTCCCCGCTGTGTCAGCTCGCCCTGGAAGCCGTCGATCTCGCCGTCCAGCCTGGCGATGTCGGCAAGCAGCTCGACGCCGAGCGGAGTGAGGTTGCCAGACTCCTTCGCGCCCCCAAGCAGCTTGGCCACCCATTCGCTGTGGAGCCCGTTGTGGGCGTTTATGCGCCGCGATCCGTGGCGGCCATAGTGGCTCACGTAGAACGGGCGGTACCCGTCCGGCGGAGGCGTCCACGCCACGTCGCCGAACTCGTAGGAGTGGTAGCTCGCCGCCATGCGGTCAAGTTCGACGTCCGCCGCGCAGGCGGATGCCGCAAAGGCGACGAGAAACGCCGCGCGGCAAAGTGCCTTCGTCATCATTGCGCCTCCGTTTTACTTGAACTGGATGGTCGCCACGGACGGGAAGTGGTCGCTCGGGTATAGCTTCGTGCCGGGGCGCGGCGCGCAGACCGTGCGGTAGTCCAGCACCGTCGTGCCGGGCGAGACATAGATGTAGTCGATGCGCTTCATGTCTGACATGTCCCCGGGGATGCTCCGCTTGTCGACCGGTCTCTTCAGCGCCTCGACTATCGAGAGCTCCTTCTCGTGCCAGCTCCAGAAGTTGAACGTCCTCCAAGAGCCGCGCGGCGGCGTCTTGGTGAGGTAGATTGCGTCCGTGAGCAGCTTCGAGACGGCCTTCGCGGGGGCCTCCCACTCGAGGCAGTTGTGGTCGCCGACGAACACGACGGGCGCGTCCTTGCCGAAGTCCTTCATGCGCTCGATGATGAGCAGCATCCCCTTCTCGCGAGCCTCCTCGCTCCTGTGGTCGGTGTGGGTGTTCGCGAAGGAGAATGTCCGGCCGGTCGCCTTGTCCTTCAGAACGGCGTAGGTGCATATCCGCTGGATCGCGGTCTTCCACGACTTCGAGCCCGGGACGTCCGGCGTCTCGGAGAGCCAGAACGTGCCCTTCCGGAGGACCTCGAACCTGTCGCGGCGGAACGCCACGGGCGACGCCTCGCCGTTCACGCGGTCGGCGTTCCTGCCCTCGCCTGTGAACTCATAGTCCGGGAACCTGCCCTCAAGCCACTTGCGCTGGTCTGGAAGGACCTCCTGGAACCCGATGACGTCTGGCGCCTCCCGCTCGATCATGCGCGCGAAGTCGTCGCGCCGCGCCTTCCAGTTGTTGTCCGCGGACTTCCTGTCTCCGGCGGAGTAGCGGACGTTGTACGTCATCACGCGTACCTGCGGCGGCGTTGTCCTCTGCCTGGTCTCCCAGACTTCTTCCCCGCGCTCCCCGGCGCCCTGCGCCGCCGACGCGCCCGCAGCACAGAACGCCGCGACGATGAATGCTGTTCTCTTCATTTCGATCACTCCTTTGCCTTGCGGCCCAGAACCCCGTTACTTTGCCTTGCAGACCAGAACCCCGTTTCGTTCCGGGGCCCCCGGATCCAACAGTCCAGATTATACCAAACTCCCGAAATAATGTAAAGCGCACCACAGGAAAGTTGGGAAAGTTGTACAATTTGTACAATCAAGCGAGTCAAATCGGCATGAGGATTCTTGCCTCGCCGGACCAGATGGCGGTGGCGCCGACGAGAAGCGAGCCGTCCGACTGGATGCCGCCGCAGACGCCGGAGGTCGGCGCTTTGTCGGAATCCGTCTGCACGACCTCCAGCCACCGCCCCTTCAACGCATCCATACCGGCGATACGCGGCCAGATTGCCGCGAAGCCGCCTGCCTTCCATTCATCAAAAACAGACCCCAGCGACTTCAGAACGGCTGAAAACACGTCACGCACATTCGCCTCCACGCCAAGCGCGGCAAGCGACGTCGCCCTCCAGGCGATCTCCTCGGGGAAGTCCGTCTCGCCGACGTTGACGCCGACGCCGGCGATCACGCAGTCTCCACTGCGCTCACACAGGACTCCGCATATCTTCCTACCGCCGACAAGGACGTCGTTCGGCCATTTCAATGCAACCTCCACGTCAACTCCGCCCGCCCGGCAGATGCGCCCAAGCGCCTCGGCGACGGCGAGCCCCACGGCAAGCGGCAGCGTCGCGACGTGATCCGGCGGCAGCCCCTCCACCGGCAGGACCGCCGACATGACGAGATTCTTACCTGGCGCTGAAAGCCAGCGGTGGTCGAGGCGTCCGCGCCCCGCGGTCTGGAAATCGGCCGTGAAGACGTCCCAGGCGCGGCCGGACTTTGCGTCCGCATTCGTGGACGCAGTCTCCGCCTTGTGGTGGACTCGCCATCTCGTCATCAACACATCTTCAGACATCAAGCCCCCGAATCTCGGCGGAGAGCCGCACGCCGAAGCGGTGGAACACCCTCTCGCGCATTATGCGCGCAAGCGCGAGTATGTCGCTGGAAGTCGCGCCGTCGCGGGCTGCGATGACATTGGCGTGGCCTTCCCACACATACGCCCCGCCGACGGAGAGGCCCTTCGCCCCGACTGCCTCTAGGAGGCGTCCCGCAAAGTCACCCGGCGGATTCTTGAACACGCTCCCACAGCACCGCGGCGGGAAGTGCGGGCGCTTCGCCAGACAGGCGGCGGCATCGACATCCCATCTCTCCGGGAACGTGAACTCAACTTCCTCCACGACGCCCTTTATTGCGCTGGTGCGATAGCCGAAGCCGCATTCATCGTGCGCAAGCCAGCGGCCGTCGACCTTGATGCGCACGACAAGCTCGCCGATGGAGTGCGAAAACGCGCCGGCGTTCATCACGATCCATCCGCCGACCGAACCGGGGACGCCCGCCATCCACGGGACGCCAAGGAGAGCGCCGGGCGCGCCGGCAGGGAACACGACCCGTCCACTCGGCGTGGGACGGCGCGACTCCGCGCCACCATGGCCGAGCCTCGTGTACTCTTCATCCGTAGTAAGGTCGCTGATCCACAGATTAGAGCCCATTCCAACGACATAGCGCGCGCCGCCGCCAACACTGCGCCCGCCAGTCCTGAAGAACGAAAATCCTGAAAGATCCGTGCCTGGACCGGCCGGACGCGCACCGGCGGCGGAACAATCCGCGACAACGTCATCCGCGAGTCCGATGATGTCGCCCGCGCCAAGGAGCAACGTTACGTCGCCGTCGTGTCCCTCGAAATACGCATGCCTCCACGCCTCACGGCAGCTTCTTGCAAGAAACAGACGTGGAGCCCTCTTCCAGGCGCGGCGGCACGCCGCGTACAAGTCGGCGATGTCCCCGCCCTCGACAGGCCGCTCGAACGCGGCGTATGTGGGGCAAAGCACGACTTCGTCCGCGCCACGCAAGGCTTCCGGGAAATCGTTTATCAGCGCCTTTGTGCGCGAGTACCTGTGCGGCTGGAAGAGGACGCGCAGGCGTCCCCTGCACACATCGCGCGCCATAGCGACGGCGCACTTCATCTCCGTGGGGTGGTGCGCGTAGTCCGTCACTACCGTCCCGGCGGGGGTGTTCGCCGCGATCGTCTGGAAGCGCCGGTCAGGAAGCTCTTCCACTATCGACGCGAGCGCCCTCTCGATCGCCGCCTTTGAGTGTCCGCGACGCAGGGCGACCTCCGCGGCGGCGCGCGCGTTCCTCTGGTTGTGGAGAGGGAGCGAGCCAAGGGAATCCCAGCCGTCGAGCGGCAGCGACTCCGCCTCCACGACGTCGCCTGAGTTACGCCGCGCGGCGTCGAAGCACGCGAAATAGTCGGATGGAGTCTTGAAGTGGTCGGGGTGGTCGTATTCGCAGTTCGTGACGACGAGGACGTCCGGGTGGTAGAGCGCAAGCGTGCCATCGGACTCGTCGGCCTCGACGACCAGGACGGCGCCGTCGGAGAAGAGCCCGCCCTTCGCGACGCCGGCGACGGGGAAGTCACCCGTCTCGCCGCCAATCGCCCAGCTGACGTCCTCGCCAAGCGCGAGCAGAAGCCTCGCGGTGAACGTCGCGGTGGTGGTCTTGCCGTGCGAGCCGCATACGGCGATGGAGCTGCATGACGACACCATTTCCGCGAGAAGCTCTCCGCGCCTGCGAACGCGGATGCGCCGTCCCTCGGCGGAAGCGCAGTACGCCAGCTCCGGGTTGTCCGGCGAGACGGCAGGCGTGACGACAAGCTCGTCGACGCCCAGAAGATGCGAGGCGTCGTGTCCAATGGACACCTTGACGCCCATCGACTCCAGCCAGCGCGTCCTGGACGTGGCGGAGATGTCGCATCCCGTCACCTCCGCGCCGCACGCCTTCGCAAGCACAGCGAGTGCGGACATGCCGACGCCCCCCACGCCCGCGAAGTGGATCCGCCGCCCCTGGAGAAAGCCATCACCCGACATCTGCGCCATTTCCCGCGAAGTCCACGCGCACGGCCCTGACGTCGCCCCATCCGCACGGCAGGGCGAAAACGACGGACGCGCCCTCGCGCTTCTTGTCGCCGGCCATCAGCGGCGCGAGCGAATCGAACGTGAGGCCGTCCGGCAGCGCGACAGGAAGCCCGGCGGACGCGAACCTCGTCGCCAGCTCGTCAGCCCATCCCGCCTTTGCGTGGCCGAGGCGTTCGGCGAGGCGCGCCTCCTCGACGCAGCCGATCGCGACCGCCTCGCCGTGCGACACCGCGTAGTGAGTCGCCTTCTCGACGGCATGCGCGACGGTGTGTCCGGCATTGAGTTTCATCCGCTCGCCCGTGCGCTCGAACGGGTCGGCGCGCACGACGCCGACCTTGACCGCGAGGTTCGCCGCGATCTCCGCGGACGACGGGAGCCGCGCGACGTCGTCGGGGCGCGGTATGCCGCCGATCACCTCGTGCTTTATCATCTCTGCACGTCCGTCGGCGACGCGCCGCGGCGGAAGCGTAGCGAGAAATCGTTCGTCAATTATAACGCGACGCGGCGGATGGAACGCGCCCGCCATGTTCTTGCCGGACGGCAGGTCGCAGGCGGTCTTGCCACCGTACGACGCGTCGACCATCGAGAGGAGCGTGGTCGGGACGTTCACCCAGTCGACGCCGCGCATCCAAGTGGCGGCGGCGAAGCCGACGAGGTCTCCGGTTACGCCGCCGCCGACGGCGGTCACGAAATCGCGGCGCCCGACGCCTGCCTTCGCAAAGGCGTCCCAAATCCGCGTGACCGTCTCGATGGTCTTCGACTCCTCGCCGGAAGGAAGGACCATGATCGCCCTTCCGGCGATCTCGGGATAGAGCGCGGCGACATTCGAGTCGACGACGATGTTGCGAAGCTCGTCGAGCGGAACCGGGCGGTACTCTGCGCCCGGGGCGTCCGCGAGGATCGCGTCGAGAACGGCGAACGCGGCTAGCCCCTCGACGACGGGCACGGCGCGGTAGGCGATACAGGGGTCGTGGCGTCCGCGGACGGTCAGTTCGGTCTCCGTCATCGTCGCGAGGTCGACGCTCTTCTGGGGAACGTAGATGGACGGGGTCGGCTTCATCGCGACCCTGAAGACGAGCGGCATTCCACTCGTCATCCCGCCAAGGACTCCGCCATGGCGGTTGGAGAGCGTGACGACCTTCCCATCGCGGACGGCGAACGGGTCGTTGTTCTCCGAGCCCCTGAGCGACGCGGCGGCGAAGCCGTTGCCGAACTCGACGCCCTTCACTCCGGGGATGCCGAACATCGCGGCGGCGATAGCGCCGTCGATGCCGTCGAACATAGGCCCGCCGAGTCCGACGGGAAGTCCCGTCACCTCGCAGGCGACGACTCCGCCGACGGAATCGCCGGCGGCCTTTGCGGCGGCGACGTCGGGGGCGCCCTCGACGTGCGCGGAGACGCGGATGCCGCGGCTCTCGAGCGCCTGGAGGCATATCCCGCCGGCGACGCACATCGCGGCGGTCATGCGGCCGGAGTTCGCGCCGCCGCCTGGCGGAATGCGTCCGGTCCGAACCCAGTTCGGGTAGTCGGCGTGGCCGGGGCGCGGGACTGTGCGCTCGTAGTCTCCGCTGCGCGTGTCGGTGTTGCGGATCACCGCCTCGACGGGGCCGCCGTCGGTGAAGCCGCCGGAGACGCCGCAGCGGAACTCCGGGACGTCCGGCTCGCGGCGCGCCGTAGAAAGCGCGTCGCGCCCGGGCGCGCGGCGGTCCATGAAGGCCTGCAGCCGGGCGCCGTCGACGGCGATCCCGGCCGGAAGGCCCTCGATGCGCACTCCTATGGACTGCGCATGGGACTGGCCCCACACGGACAGCCCCAGCACTCTGAGCCTCAAGTCAGGCCCCCTTCCTCTTTGGGACTACTTGACCTTGAAGCGGTACTCGGTAACGCTCTTGAACGTCTCGCCAGGCCTGAGGACGGTGGACGGGAAGTCGGACCTGTTGGGGGAGTCGGGGTAGTGCTGCGTCTCGAGCGCGACGCCGGCGAACTGGCAGAGCGTCTTGCCCGCGGCCTTCGCGGGAAGCTCAGTCGTCATGTTCTGCGCGCCGTACATCTGCATGCAGGGCTCGGTCGTCCAGATCTCAAGCACCCTTCCGGAGACTGGGTCGCGCATGAACGCCGCCTCGTGGAGCTTGTGGGGGCCGCCGCGAAGGACGAAGTTGTGGTCGTACCAGTTGTCCATCGCCGCGAGCGACTTGTCCGCCGCCATGAGCGCGGCCTTCTCGCCGATCGGGCGCATCTTGCGGAAGTCGAAGCCCGTGCCCTCGACCGGGGCGTCCTTCGTCGGGATCAGGCCCGGGGTGGTCTGCGTGTACTTGTCGGCGAAGATCTGGAGCTCCTGCTTGAGGACGTTGCCGCTCGACTCGCCGGCGAGGTTCCAGTAGGAGTGGTGGGTCGGGTTGATGACCGTCGGCTTGTCGGTGGTGGCCTCGTACTCGACTCTCCAGATGTTGCGCGGCAGGACCCTGTAGACGACCTTGACGGTCACGGTCCCAGGGAAGCCCATCTCGCCGTCGGCGGAGACGTAGGTCAGCTCGAGGCACTGCGCGCCGCCCTTCACGAACGGCCTGGCCTTCCACACCTTGGAGTCCCAGCCCTTGGGTCCGCTGTGGAGGTTGCAGTGGCGCTGCGTCGCGGGCGTGTTCTTCTCCTCGTTGATGGGGAGCTGGTAGACCTTGCCGTCGAGCGTGAACTTGCCGTCGGCGATGCGGTTGCCGTAGCGCCCGATGAGCGTGCCCATCGAGAAGCCGAGCTTCTCGTATTCGGCGGGCGTGTTCCAGCCGAGCGTGACGTCCGCGAGGTTGCCGTACCTGTCGGGCGCGTAGGCGCGCACGAGGCGGCCGCCGAAGTCCGTCACCTCTAGGACGAGGCCGCCGCGGCTCCTGAGGGTGTACAACGTGGCTGCGCTTCCGTCCGACGTCTTCCCGAACGGGCGCGACGTGATCTTCGGCGCTGCGAATGCGGCCATGGCCGCCACTGCGATGCCCGACGCGATCGCCAGGCGTGTTTTCGGCTGGAACATATTCGATGTCTCCTTTCGTGATGTTGACTGCTGTAGAATAGTGTAGCACACTTCCGCGAAAAACAAAACCAAAAAATGAATGCGACATTCCTCTTGTGGAGACGGGGGGAGGGGGGAGGGG
>Ga0310695_10011156_pt1 | contig 12914 bp, 11 predicted proteins | sample RumenRJG_04DNA_FD_203882 | JGI IMG/M metagenome (GOLD analysis project Ga0310695, IMG submission 203882) | Bovine rumen microbial communities from Lethbridge, Alberta, Canada - RJG_04 (v2) (version 2) | ecosystem: Host-associated > Mammals > Digestive system > Stomach > Rumen | place: Canada...
GGTGCGGAGGGAAGGGTATGCCGAGCGGATATACGCCGCCAGTTCTGCCACTTCTTGTGGTTCGGCATCACCACCCTCACCGAATATGACTTCAACAGCTACAAAATCAAGTGGAACTTAAGACAAAGATAACAGACTAAAACAACTGTTCAGTTAAATAACCTACATCATGGACTGTATTCCAAAAAACATCATCCTTTTTGTCATGCTTCTTTCAAGTCTAGCGCTTGTATCTTGCGGCAGCGACGACGATGAAATAGATGAAGCAACATCTATCGTAGGTTCTGGGTAAGTGATCCATTTCAAATGTCCGAAGCCGAATACCTTTATGCCTCCGAATGCACTGTCTATATGAGGTTCAAGCCCAACGGCAGATTCGTCGAGGTGGATGTCATCTCGGGCGACGAGAAGACCTACTATGAACTGTCTGAAACTGGCAAGTGGTCTGTGGAAAACGATAAGGTTACCTTCACGACCAACTTCTATCCTACATGGCAGAAAGAGTATGACATCACGACCTATAGCTATAAAATAAAGGGCAACACTATGAAAGTGACATACAAATTCAAAGACGAAATGGGAACTGCCACGTTGCACAAATCAACTAAAGAAAAAAGCAGCAAATCAAAGCAAAGAAGAAATAGGTCAGGAACACCTATGATAATTAGGGACGGATGGGGAATTGCCCTATCCGTCCCATTACTGTTTTTGGATATATGCGGGTTGTGTTGGGTTGCCCCCCGCCTAACGTCAGTCACCCCTTTAGGGCTTACATCTAAGCCCGAATCATTTTGTGATTGAGATGCCGTACATCTTACAGTCACAATCTCTCAATTTCGTCAAATGTCAGACCTGTGTGTCGGGCAATCGTTTCAAATGACATAGCGTCATTCTTTATTATTCAAGCAGCATACATCTGTCCTTTCAGACGTCCATCTGTTGGCCTTGCTAGAATCCTTTCTGTTCTGCGCCATCGAGTAATAAGAGTTATGCTTTATTTCAGCAACGGGCAATAGGATATGGAAATAGTATACTATCAAGTGCATTGAAACAGATTGCCCAGCGTCTTTTCCTTTTATAAAAACACATAATTGTCGGTAACAATCATATTCTTATCAGGATGGAAAAAAGCCATTTTTGGACTATGTATTTTAGCACATTCAAAGAAACAGAATATCGTACTATAAGAGAAAAGACTTACATCATAAACAATATAGTCATATTGCCAATAATTATCCACTGAAGTATGACCATATTTCATAAGACGCTCGTCAATGCGGATGGTCTTCATTTTCAATCCCACCTTGTTCATAATAATTTCTACCTTCGCGATATTAACTTGAACACCAATGAACAAATACTTAAACTGACGCATGAAATCCAAATTTTCCATTCTTTTGTTGGACATACATCGACGCAATCGTTTTCCCAAATACTCCATGGAAGCCTTTACATATATGGCCGTTTTTATCGGAAAGGTAACAAAGAATTGATAATCAGAAAAATGTTTTCGCATAAAAACAAGCATAGCGTTATAAAAGTTGTACACATACCTATAAGTGTTCTTCTGCGTGCTTTCTCCCTTATAATGCAATATGCTGTTAGGTATGTAATAGTTGTGCATTCCTGTCTTTAGTAATCTGTAAGAAAGGTCTATATCCTCACCGTACATGAAAAAGTCCTCATCAAGAAATCCGCTTTTATCTAATGCGCAACGACGGATAAACATGAATGCTCCAGATACCACTTCAATCTTCTCCACAGAATTGACATCAAGATATCTCATATAATAACGCCCGAAAATACGGTTTTTGGGAAAAATAGTATTTAGTCCCGACATTTTACAGAAGGCAACAAAAGGTGTAGGAATACCTCGACGGGATTCAAATGCGAAAGTTCCATTACATTTAAGCATCTTCACTCCCAATGCCCCCGCATCATCGTTGCCGTCCATGAATCGCAGACAGTCAGATAATGTCGTTTCAGATAATACTGTATCAGGATTAAGCAAAAGTACGTATCGACCTCTTGACTGGTTTAGCCCTTGGTTATTGGCTTTGGCAAAACCAATGTTGATATGGTTCTCTATAAATATCACGTCTGGATAGAAAGCACATAGATAATCTATTGAACCATCTCTACTGTTGTTGTCCACAACTATTATTTCGACATTCAGTCCATTAGAAGCTTTTATAACTGAATCTATACACTGCAATAAATAGTGTTTGACTTTGTAATTAACAATAATAACAGACAAATCTATCATCATTTCTCTCTGCTGATATTTTAGTTATTAATATGTTATAATTTGGAATCTGATTAGAAGAACTTGAATTTGAGATATAGAATGCTCGCTTTCAACATATCGCGAGTAGTCAAATCATACTCACGATGTCTTCTCCACCAAAACAGCAATTTAGAAAAGAACCCATTAGCAAGCATGTCTTCGACAATATTATCGATTGATGCTGATCTCATAGCTGAATGAAGTGTCCACTGGGCAAGAAGACGCATCTTATCATCGACTTCATTCTCTGCCGTATGAGAAAGAAAAACCTCGTACCAACGAGTGGCCTGCCGACGTGCGTCAATCTTAACAAACGCATAATTGGAAGAAGACAAACGGAATGGGGTCATTCTATATTGAAACACAGGTTTCTGCGTATTGGCAATGCCTGCTATAGCTGCAGCTCTAACAGCAGTAATACGGTCGCTGCCCCATGCCAATGGAAGAGGATAGAAACCACCTTGTTCACGCAATATTCGAGTATTGAAGCAAAAATCCCCTATCCACTGTCTTCCACCTCCTTCTCGCCATACTTGCATCATCATAGTGTAGGCAGACTCAAATAAGGGTCTAGGCATTTGATAATCGACAAATTGTCCGTTCTCATCGATTATTTCCGCCCATCCATGATAAACAGCAATTCCAGGGAATTGACTAATCAATTTATCGTACTCACATAGACAGCATGGCAACAATTTGTCATCATCACCTATACATATCACAAAATCACCTTCTGCTAATTGAAGACATCTGTTCCAATTATCCACAAGATTGATTGCTCCTTTATTACAATCGTTCTTGTAGTATTTCAACTTCGGATTGTCGAAATACTGCTCGACAACAGATTCAAGGTTTTCGGGGGAAGCGTCGTTGAGTACAATGACTTCATAGTCTTCATAGTCTTGAGACAGTACACTCTCAAGGCAATCATGGAGAAACGCTTGTTTATAAGCGGGAATTAGTATGGAAAATCTCATCGGCGTTTATTAGCATAAAATCGTAATAGTATCATTCATGAGTATGCATTAATTGTACCATATTGAATCAAATGCATCACTTGCAACATTCTTTTCACGCAAAAGGGACTGAATATTTTCAGAGTATATTCAATTACATACAAGAGGACACGTCTTGGGCCTTGAATATTTACTGTTGGATTCTTCAGAATCATTGACAGACTTCGACAGAAATCTTTTACTATCTGTTTATTGCATGAATCTGACATGAAGTCCAGCATTTGGATGAACAACAAATAATTTGTAGCTTCATCATCCCTCTCGATCAATGGGAGAAAATCTCTGAACGTAGCAATATAAAAATCCCATTTCTGTTGTTCTGTATAATTATGGGTGATTGAAGTAGGCCTATATCTATAAACATAGGTGATATCCCTACAGAAAGCCATGTTCTTGATATGTCGATAATAAACCATTCTCCAGTGGTTGTCCTCAAAAATGACACCTTCTTTGAACCACATGCCATTATTAATCACCATATCCCTTCTAATCAACTTATTCCATACCGCTCTTGGCACGTGGACATCATTCCCGAACAATTGACCAAGATAATTCTTCTTTATCCATTTCTTATCGTCAGTATATTCAACAAAATCGAATTTAATGAACTCTATTTCACTAAATCCCAAATACCTAAAGTTACCTTGAACCATATCTATACCAGGATATTTCTCACAAATAGAAACAAGATTTGATATACTATTAGGACATAATAAATCATCGGAATCCAAAAAGAACAGATAATCGCCCGACGCTACTTTTATCCCAGCATTTCTTGCCGCTGACAATCCTCTGTTCGTGTCTAGTTCTATAAATATCACATCAAATTGTCTGGTCTGCTTGCCAATGAATATCTTTGCCATATCAAAACTACGATCTGGAGTTGAGTCATTCACAACTATGATCTCCAAAAATGGATATTCTTGTTCATAAACAGACTTCAGACAATCTTCAATATAATCCTCAACTTTATATACTGGGATAATAATAGATACTTTCGTTTTCATCTTGTCGATTGTTTGGTTAGTGTGGACTAAAATTATATTGCCACTGAGGAAGTGACACCAAAGAGATGAGCCTATGAAGTAAAAAGAACAGCATGACACAAAATATAAGAAAACGTAAGAAATTATTTTTTAAGATCTTAAATATAATTATCGGATACAACAGCCAATAACAAAAGCCTAAAAGATTGGCTAATCTAGAAGCCAACATCCAATACGCACTAAATAATCCAAAACATAGTGTGTTAATCAAAAAGGCGTTTACTGCAATCATACTGAGTTGTTCTTTAACCAAATGATTGTAAAAATAGCATACAACTAAACCTGCAAAAAAGCTTTCGCTCCAGAATAATAACGTAGCCTTGTGTTTGGAGAATGAAGTGATATACTCACATATATGACTGGACCAAGAATATTGGGAACAATCGAAATGAGAAGGAATAAAATCAAGAAACCTCAATCGTAAGGCAAAAAGTATCATTGAAAACACGAAAAAGAATATGTAAGTCTGACGACTGATACGTCTGTCAAGGATCCAATAAAGAGGGAAAAACAGCAGAGAAGATACATGAAAAGACAGCCCTATAAGATTCAAAGTGAAAAACATCCGAGGTTTTTTCTTCAAGATGAATTCTATTGAGTTCAAGAATAACACAATACCAATCATATTTCGAATGAAATCCACTTCATTAATGATGCCCCACTTAGCAAAAAAAACAGCGATTGCAAACGGAACAACGCAATGCGATTTCCAAAGGAAGCGAACGAACAATACATTCGTGACAACTGAGCAAAAGGCCAAAAAACAATGAAATGGTGCTCCACACAATTTGAAAATTAGGTTTAGAAAAACAAAACTAGGACCATAAGAGAAAGTATCCTGTAATGAAATCTTCTCATAAATCTCACTGTAAACAACATAGTCGTCTCCAATATCTCCACGTAAACCGAAAAACAACATCAACACAACAAGACAAAACATTGTTATACTTTCTTTAGTTGTCACATCCGATTTATGAAAAGGATAAATTAGAATCAAAAATAAGCCGAACAGCAATATGTATGGAGATCTCAAAATCCACATCATACTAACATTTGCTTCATCATTCACAAGGAATGCCATCGCCTAGGCTCTATGCGAAACCAACTATACGAAACAGATAAAGCGTGAGCCTTGTTTTCGTACCATCCTTTATCTGGTGCTGGAAAAACCATAGCAAAAACGACACGAAACTACAAATCCCACGCTGTTGAGTATATAGCATAACTGCGTGAGATTGATAAATCTCAGTACATACATATATACCAACAAGTGAGCGTTTTGAAGTGTTCCATCCTTTTGCTATAAGTTTTCCAGACTTTGATAAAGAGGATGAAAGCAAAAAACGCTTTCCTGGTCTGTACGGATAAGTTAAACCTCAGAGGGTACCCTGCCCGTTCGACACTGCAAATTTATCAAAAAGAAAACAAAAAAGAAAAAAATGCGAAAGAATTTTGGATTTTTCTATCGCATTGTGTCATATAAGCACTTCTTATCGCAATAATAGACATAAAATATTAGGTTTGAAAGGTAGATATCTTCTTTATTAGTATTAATCCTAATATTTAAAGTTAATATGCTTGAAATCATGAAAGAAGGTTGATAGCCAATAGTATATACACTTTCGGAGGTTATCCGCGCCGTTGCCAGAACCAAGAGGTGAGGTCGGTGCGGGAGTTATCGGCATTGATGCGGTAGAGGCGCTGGTTGGTAGTAGGACTGTTGAGCGGTCCCTTGGCTTTGATGTAGGGCCCTACCTTCACGTAATCATAGTATTTGTGGTCCATCAGTTCTTCTGATGGTTGCTGGCGTCCCGAATACCAAGCGGTGCGGAGGGAAGGATATGCCGAGCGGATATACGCCGCCAGTTCTGCCACTTCTTGCGGTTCGGCATCACCACCCATCAGACAGACACATGTGATGGCATCCTTGTAGGGAGCAAGGATGTCATCTATTGCTTTCTGGTCAAGTGTTGTGCCAGTGTCGGACTGCAGGTACGGGCTGTGACACCCTTCGCAGTGGATGGGGCAGTTGGAGATGTTGACGGCCATCGTCACTTCATCAGGAATCTCCTGAAAGACGATGGCCGTATCTACATATTTCATCTGATTGTGATTTTACAGAAGGACAAAACCAGTCACTACTTGGCTTCCTGCTGAGCCATTTCCTCCACCTCGTTGCCGAGCTTCATCTTGCGCACGTTGCCATAGTAGCGGCGTGCTGCCTCCTGCTGGCGCGGCATGGAGAAGTTGCTGACGCGCTTGAGGTAACCGATGATGCGGGTGAGATAGTCGAGGTTGGTGCTCTTGCACTCAGGACACTCCTTGAGGTAGCGCTTGTCGATATGTCCGCAGTCGTTGCAGACGGTGTTGGGGATGTTGAAAGTAAAGTAGTTGCATCCTTCAATAGCGGCGATGTGGAGCATCTGCTTGTACTGCTCCTTGGAGAGGTGTTCGTCAAGGTTGCAGTGGAGAGCGGAACCACCTGTGAGGTGCTGGATATAGTGACGTCCGTGGAGGCGGAACTTGTCGATGACGTTGGTGTTGGGGTCCTCTACCTTGTAGAAATAGCTGTTGTAGCAGTCGCGAGGTACGAAGTAGCCGTCCTGACGGTCCCACTTGGCATGTTTCACACCCACGTTTTCGGCTGGAATCATCTCGCAGTTGAAAAGCACGTCCTTGGTGCGATATTTCTTGTTGTACTCCTCGATGGTGCCAAGAATGTTCTGAACAAAGACACGGTACTGCGGGTTGTCGCTGATTTCGATACCGAGTGACTCGGCGGCCTCGACCAGTCCGTTGACACCAACGGTGAGATACTGACGTGCGATGTTGATATAACCAGCATCGAAGAGAGGCAGCATACCGCGGTTCATCAGTTCCTTGAGGTTCTCGTTATAGGCCAGTTGCACCTTGTGCACGAGGTCGGTCACCTCAGCGAGTTTCTCCTCGTAAGGGATGCCGCGTCGAGTGGCGTATTGTACAACACGGTTGAGGTTGATGGTTAGCACGCTCTTTGAGCCCGTGCTGACACCACCCGCACCAAGGGTGTAGCTGAAACCATTGTCTTGTATCTCGTTGCGCAGACGACAGCAGCTGCTGAGAGAGTCAGCGTTGTCGCTCATATAGGTGAAGAAGCTGTGTCCCTCGGCATACATCTCAGCAGTGAGGTCGCCATACTCCTTGTCGCGTGGTTGGCCGTTCTCAGTGAGCAATGCCATAGTCTCCACTGGGAATGTGAGGACGGTCTTGAGGCGCTCGGCATTGAACCACTTCATGAAGCGTTTCTGCAGGAAGTTTACGCCATCCCAGTCAGGCTGACTACCATCGGGGAAGAAGAAGTTGCCGAAGAGGCTCTCGAAGTAGAACTTGTCGTAATAAGAGATGTTCCAGAATACAGCCTGGAAATTGCGTGCGCCAGTGGGTTGGTTGATAGAATAAACCACCTGCTCGAAACAGTCAGTGATGACTTTGTCGATGGTACGCTGCTTGATGGAGAGATCAACGATTTGGTCGGTGCGTTTGTAGTAGTCCTTACCGTATTCCTTACCGATGAAGTAGTTCATATACATGAGGAATTCGGGAGTGGCACATGCGCCGCTGAGCATACTGGAGACGATGAACACCATATTGACGAATCCGCCGCAGAAAGATTTGAGGTTGGTGGGTGCTGTGCTGTTGCCGCCGATGCTCTTGGTACCACCGAGCAACCATGGGTACATGGTGATGGAAGCGCAGTAGTTGGCAAGCGATGTCTCGTCGTTCTTGTAGATGAAGTGGTTGTTGAGCAAGTACATGTACTTGTCAGCAAGTTCACCTCCAAACATAGACTTGATGCGGTCGCAGAGCAAACGTCGGTTGAGGCGGATGAAGTTCGATTTGGGCAGTTCGCCGATGAGTGTGGCGATATTCTTCTTCTCCACATTGGCGTTCGCATCGTACTTGCTTCCTGTAGCCGCATTGATAGAGTTGCAGTAGTCCATGAGGAAGTTGAGTTTGTCGAGCACCTCACGGTCTTCCTTGTGGTGCTCGCGGTAGATCATGAAGGCTTTGGCCACACTGTAGTAGTGCTCCTTCATCAATGCGATTTCCACCTGGTTCTGGATGTCCTCCACACTCATTCCATGGCAGAATGTGAGGTGTGAGAAAACGTCGTCAACCTCGTTTTCCACATACTGGTAACCCTGAGAATGAAATGCCTTTCTGATGGCGTTCTTGATTTTCTCAGCCTTGAATGGCACCTGAGTGCCGTCGCGTTTGGTGATAAGAAATGAATCGTAGTACATATTCAATAATCCCTCCGATGTTTTGTATATGTTATAGTTTAAATAATAGAAATCAAGTTAGGAAAAGGCGAAACTATCCCCTACTTTGTGTGTCGTTCTTTTTGGAAAGGGCCAAATTACCCCCTACTCTTTTCTTTTGTTTTTTAGAAGGGACGGAAATCCCTCATTGGTGTTTGATAACGTTTTTCTGAAATAATGGTCTTCATCGTATGATATCGTCCATGTCCTATATTCCCGGGGCATGAATCGACCGCTTACCATGGCAGGTCTTCTGACTCCTCTCCCACTTCGGAATGTCTTCCCATCGGCCTTCATCGACAGTGACGTGTTATTCCGGGGTAAAAACGAGAGATACAGCAGCGGGTACTGTTGCCGGCTCTCACGGCATTCCCTTTTCATCGGTACGAACCACGGTGATGCAAAGTTACAAAGATTATCAGAAAGAGCAAACTTTTTCAAAGAAAAATTTCAGAAAAATTTTCTTTTGGGAAACTTTTGATATGTATTTAAAATGTTAAATGACTGATTACATGATGTTTAACAATTTTATTGGGAAAACTTTTCTTCATACAGTAATCCCACAAATTTACAAACACATGAATCAGAGAATAAATATGAGTATAAATTACAGACAATTTTCTAAGGTTGATAGACTTTTTTGGAAGATCCGTTTGACATGCGTATGATGTTGATGCCATGAGAGAGTTTCGACAACCTTTGTCCATTTACATTATATATTGCTTTTACATCAGAATCCGAATTGTCGTTCGATTGTTGATCTGAAAGAACATCGTTAATACCAGAAGAAGATTCACGTGAAAGTTGGAAATTCTGTTTCACGCCAGGACCTACGTTCTGCATTTCGAATGAGATGAGGACGCGTCCGTTATAATCTTCTGGTTTGTGTTCAGCCACATTAATAATGAAGTTGTTCAGGTTTTCCACCTCGACCACATTATCGGCTTTCTTCTTTGTTCCCCATGGCAAAGTGCTTGTACGCACCTTAGAATACAATCCTCCATGATAAATCACCGAGTAACAATATTGTCCTTCTTTGTTCTGATAGTCCAAGCGGACATTGATGGTAGAATTTGCGTTGATGCGTTGCGCATCGCCATCTCCAACACCCACCACTTTCAGGAAGTCAGGAATCCTCTCCACCTCTATGCCTATGAGTGCCCTGCCCGATGATTCTTTGTTGGAAGAGAGGCGCAGAGTCCATGTCTTAGGGTCGAAGAGTGCATATGAAGCGTCATTAGTACGTTTAGGGAACCATTGGTGTGTGCGGACAATCGTTCCCAGTTTCACTTGTGGAAAGAGAGTGGCAGCATTGTCAGCGACAAGCCGGATGAAGCAGACACCCTTGTTACGTACCACCTCCTTCAGTTCTAAGCGTTGGTTCGCTATCTCGACATGCTCGGAGCGGCTTGTCTCCAAAGTGCCTTTCTTGGTTTCGTACCAACTGTTGTGTTCCTGGTCGATATGATATACCTCAAGTGTTCCTGTACTGAAAGGGATATTGTCGATAGAGAATGACAACTGTCGTTCAGCAGAGGCTGTATTCCACACAACAGCGGTCAGGCAGTCGTCAGATGCTGAAGCCATGCCTTTAATGGTTTGGCTATTGATAGTCAACGAGCGACGGTCGGCAGGCATCATACCATAAAGTCTGAAGGCATTGAAAAGCGCCTTTCTTGCCCCGCTGTCCCGGTCAATGAGTCCGAGCTTGTCACCGACAAAGAACCCCGGGTCGATATACTGAGCCCAGTTGACATAGGTGAGGTCGGGACAATCCAACATTCCGGGTAGCGCATTGAAAAAGGTCATGGCAGCCTCAGCGCGTTCCACAGGTCCATCAGCCTGGTAGTCTGCAGCGGCGTAAGGCGAGTATTCCGTCAGCAGCATTTCCGCTTCATTTCTGCCAAGAGAGTTCAAAGCGCTGCGCATGCCATCCAACTGCCATGCATAATCAGGTCCATAAGCATGTCCAGAAAGGAAGTCGAGAGGGAGGTCCTTTGACTTGACCCGTTCAACCAGTGGTTGGTGCCACCAATTGAAAGCACCTGCAGGACCGCCCACCTTGATGTCGGCAAATCCATTTCTCACGGCTGGTGCAGCAGCCTCATAGATGTCGAGGTAATCATCAACAGTACCGGTGAAGAAACCGTCCTTCAAGTCAGGTTCGTTCCACACCTCAACATAACTGTTGTCATAATTCTTACCCTTCCATTCCTTGGCGAACCTTTCATTGATAAGGGCCCATGTGTCGAAGTTTGTAGGAGGGTCCATGAATCCGCTCCATTCCGTAGGCCGACTCTGGAGAATGGTGGGTGTGTAGCCATGGGAGATGACGAGCACGGGTGCGTATTTCTTGGCTTGAGTCAGAAGATAATCAATTTGTGACAAAGAATAGGCAGGCCGTTGAGCATTACCAACCACACAAGGTTGACCATACAAGTCGTCCTTGCCACATGCCATCTCATAGCGCATAGAACGCACCTCAAGTTCATCCAACTTAGGAAGGTCGCGATCGAGCCAGGACTTCGACACGAGAGGTGTCTGATAGAGTCCGATTTTCTTAACCAAGGGATGTTCTTCCCATTGTGCACAATCCATGTGTATAGCAACCTGTCCGAAGGCCGACTGCGCCATAAGGAGCAACATGGAGCCAAATGTAAGCAATCTATTCATCATCTCTTCACTAATTGAAATAGGTATTTACATCAATACCTATATATTTATCAACTCTCAAAAAAAAGGCTTTCCGGTATAGCGACCATGATGGCAGGTTTGCTGCAGTCGCTATAAAACATGTGTAGAGACGGGGTGTGCCCCCCGTCTCTAAAAAGTTATAAGAAGTGAGGAACAAGCGTGTCGTGACGGTATTTCCAATCTTCTACATGTTCCTCGAAGGAACTACTTCTCCTGCTCGACAACCTTGACTTTAGAAGCGAGGTTGCGGCATTTCTCACGCAGTTTGTCCATGTCGCTGCCAAGGGGCTCGCAGCATACCACAACGCCGAGTCGGCGATGAGGATGTGCATTTGGCTTGCGGAAGATGCGCACATCGGCGTTGCGCACGGCGCAGACATTTTCCAGACCGAGGTAGTCGGGATGCTCTGTGTCGATTTCGGAGAGAATCACTGCGCTGGCTCCATAACGCTCGAGGACGATGTCGGGGATGGGCAGTCCGAGGACGGCACGGCAGTGAAGTTCAAACTCGTTGAGCGTCTGGGATGTAGACAGTGTCACCATACCAGTGTCGTGTGGGCGTGGGCTCAATTCGGAGAAATACACCCCGTCCTTGTTGCTGAGGAAGAACTCCACTCCCCAGATGCCAGCTCCAGTGAGGGCACCAGTTACCTTGGCGGCAATATCCTGTGCCTCGCGGAGTTGCTCATCGCTGATGGCGGCCGGCTGGTAACTCTCGCGGTAGTCGCCACTCTTTTGCACATGGCCGACAGGGGGGCAGAAAAGAGTTTTGCCGTTCTTCTGGGTCACTGTGAGCAACGTGATTTCGGTGTCGAAGTGTATGAACTGCTCCACGATGACCTCCTTGATGTCACCACGTGCTCCCTTGGCGGCGAAGTCCCAGGCTTTCTCCAGTTCGTCGGGTGAATCGACTTTGCTCTGTCCGTGTCCCGAAGACGACATCAGTGGTTTGACGATGAAAGGATACCCAATCTCATCTGCAGCCTTCTTGAACTCGTCGAAGGTCTTAGCATAGCGGTAGTCAGCAGTCTTGATACCCAGTTCGGTATGGGCGAGTTCGCGTATGGCCTTGCGGTTCATCGTGTAGTTGACCGCACGTGCGCTAGGCACTACCTGTATGCCTTGTTTCTCACAGTCATAGAGGCGCTCTGTGCGAATGGCTTCTATTTCTGGCACGATGATGTCGGGTTTATGTTTCTCCACAGCTGCCATGAGTGCATCACCATCGAGCATGGGGAATACCTCACGTTCATCTGCCACCTGCATGGCTGGAGCGTCGTTGTAGGAATCGCACGCCACGACATATTGACCGAGGCGTTTGCAGGCAATGGTGAACTCCTTACCCAGTTCACCAGAACCTAAAAGCATGATTTTCTTGTTCATAATTATTTGTTCTGTCTCCTAATTTCCCTTTTGGAATAACGGGATTTCGATATAACATTATAACGATATCTTTCCTAAAAATTCAATGGTCAATGCTCAATGGTCAATGAATTACCCTTGATGCTGTGGACGCAGCAGGTCGTTGACGGTCTTCACAGGGTTGAAGGTGGTGAGAGGTACTTCCACA
>Ga0310695_10011159_pt1 | contig 12912 bp, 11 predicted proteins | sample RumenRJG_04DNA_FD_203882 | JGI IMG/M metagenome (GOLD analysis project Ga0310695, IMG submission 203882) | Bovine rumen microbial communities from Lethbridge, Alberta, Canada - RJG_04 (v2) (version 2) | ecosystem: Host-associated > Mammals > Digestive system > Stomach > Rumen | place: Canada...
TATACAGTTGATCGATAAGATTGGGGAGAGGATAGACGCTCTCAACGACAAACTGAACGTCATAAAGTATCAGGCGAATCAGAAGGTGGATGAGCGTAGGCGGACAATCAACTACACGCTTAGTTTGTATAATCAGTATACTTCTTCCGCTTATCGGTTGGAGTATAAAACAGGTGATAAGAAATAGGAGGTTGTCATGTTAAAAAATGAGATAGTCAGTTCCTTTTGTTTTGAGTCTATTCCGAGCTTCGCCAAACGATTGGACACCATACTAGATGAATGCATAGAAAACGTGGGAGATGTGGCGAGCGTCGCTATTCTGTTATGTGGCTTATTTGCCCTGTTTTATGTCGGGAACATGGTGTGGCAAGGATGGTGCAAAGGTGAATCCATCAATGTTTATGCGTTGTTTAGGCCATTTGCGATAGGTTTGATCATCATTAACTTTCCCATATTCGTACAGGTTGTGGACGGTGTTTGTGGCTGGATAAATAAGCCCACCGAGATACTGGTTGAAAAATACTCGCCGGATGGAAACGATGCATTGGAAAAGAAACTAAAGAAATACTTTGATTCCATGATAGAGGGAGAAACGAAGACCAAAGAGGGGGATATTAAGTTAAACGTTAAGAAAGAGGGAGAGTCAACCGATGTGTTCTTTTCTATGGATTCGAAAGAGTCGAGTTCCTCATGGTCTTTGACGGGTTCAATAGCGGATGCCATCAAAGAGAACATCATGAGGGAGGTACTCGCCCTTCTCTCCATCGTGTCGCTCGTCGTTGCCATCGGGGTTTTGACGATCGCCTTCGTCTCAAAACTGATATTGGTATATGTGGGGCCTTTTGCCTTCGCTCTTTCTCTGATTCCGTATTTCTCGGGTTCTCTTCCAAGTTGGATTGGACGTTATGTCACGGTGAGTCTTTATGCGCCATGCGTGAACATAACGTGTTTCGCCATGATGAAATTGTTCCGGGAAACGGTAGAGAGTATAGGCACCAGTGGAGAAATAGGATTAGGATACTACCTGATTCTTTCTTTGGCTTCCACTGCATCCTTTTTGGCGATACCATCCATCTCAAACTACATTGTGTCAAGTGCGGGTGCGGGTGGCCTGACCGGCGAGGGGAGACGTTTGGCAAGTTTAGCGGGAGGTAAGGCCCTAGTGGCTTCAAAACTATTAAGTAAAGTGAAAAGATGATTAAGTCGTTAACAAATATTCAGAGCGCGTTTTCGCATGTGAGGCTCTTCCTCATTTTGCTGGTGGCATCTAATCTGATTGTCATCTTGTGCGCAGTGTTGTTTTCCCTCCAGTTCAAGAGGAATCAGACGAGTAAGGTTTATGCGCTTCAAGGCGAGGAGTCTGTGATGTGCGCGTTGAACCAGAACACGACGGACAACCGCCCTGTGGAGGCGAAGGCTGCCATCGAACGGTTCCATCAGCTCTTCTTCAACCTCTACCCGAACAATGGGGCGATACAGTATGGGGTGGAGAAGGCGCTCTCCATGGCGGATAATTCAGCCGTGCAGATGTATGAAAACATGACTGCCAACGGGTTCTACCGACAGATCGTCGAGGCGGGCATCATCTGCCAGTATAGGTGCGATAGTGTTGTGACGGACTTCTCCCGCTACCCTTATGGTGCGGTAATGTATGGGAAGACGGCTATCGTCCGCCGCTCCTCCGTCACGGTCAGGGAACTCATCACCTCGTGCGAGTTGAGGAACTGTCCCCGCTCGGAGGCGACCCCCAACGGTTTTCTGATCGAGAACCTGAATGTGATTAGCAACAAGGATACTCAACTTAATTCTTTGTACTGATGGGAATGAACGATATACCTGCCACTTTCAAGTTGGTGAAATTCATCATGGTATGCGTGACGATCGCAGTCACTGGCCTGACGGTTTGGGTGTTGAAGGCTACTTTCGATAGCGCTGACGAGGAACGGAACACCATCTATGTGGTCGACAGCCGCAACACGTTAAAGTTGGCTCTGGCGGAGGATGTCTCCGTGAACCGTGTCGCGGAGGCGGAAGCGCATGTCAAACGGTTGCACGAACTGCTCTTCATTCTCTCTCCTGATATCGAGTTCATCAAGAAGAACGTGAGCATAGCGGAGTATTTGGCGGGAACGGACGTGAAGAACTATTGTAACTCGTTGAGCGAGAAGGGTTTCTATAACTCGTTGGTGGCGAACGGTGTCTCCACGGAGTTCCTTTGCGACAGCATCGATGTTAGGAAGAGTGATCGATACGAATTCAAGGTGACGCTCTACGGGAAAACATCCATGGTCTCCAGCGATAAGATTGTCTTTAAGAGCCTTGTGACGGAGTGTTATTTGGAGTCGTGTGTGAGGGACGAACTGGACCCTCAGGGCTTTATCGCACAGGGATGGAGAATCGTCCGGGAAGAGGAGTTAGGTGTGGTGGAAAGAAAGGGTTATGCGCCTGAAATCGCACAGGAGCAGGAGAGTGATACAACAATGTCAAACGAATAATTTTAACGATATGAATTTAGAAGATAATGAAAGGAAGGATGGGTTTGAACCCAATGACTCCCCGACCTCCGGTGAGGAGAAAAATTCCCCGACGAAAAGTTTCAGGGAGTATTATCAGCGGAAAGGAAAGGAGATGGGCGACAGAACGGAGAAGCGGTTGAATGCCATGGATATCGCGGCTCGCAAAAAGGTGTTTTTCCTTGTCTTCGGGTTAATGTTCGTCCTTCTGATTTTTAATTTTGTACGATCTTTTTTCTTTAGGCCTAAAGTCTCCGCCACTTTGACGGAGATGGTTCGGGACTCTATCATCGATTGGTCGAAGGTGGATGCGAAGGACTTGTCCGTGATGAATCTGGACTCGATGAGAGAGGTGTCGCAGGCTTCTGATTCAGTGAATAATGACTTCTATTTTAAATAGATATAGATGCATATGGTGGAACAAAAAAGTAATATTGACAAGCAAAGGAACTTGTTGCAGGTGGGTGGCGTCTTCGTCTTCTTGACGGTGGTGGCTTTGTTTTTCATCTTAGGCGGTGGCGGCGATGACGAGTCGTTGACGGTGGCTGAAGATTCTCCGACGGGCCTTAATACGAGCCTTCCGGATCCTGACGATGTCTATGCTTCGGAAGGGAAGTTCGAGGCGGTCAGGAAGGAACAGTCGCGCATCAACATGGAGAAGAACCAGCATTTGGCGCAGAGTTCCTCGTTCGACATGTTGAGCTCCCTGAACGCTCCGAAGGAAGAGAAACCGGAGGAGGTAAACGTGGACGATCTTTTGTCTAAAATAGAGGATGATGAACCTGCGGCACAGCCGGATGAACCTGCTCCGGCGAAGGAAGAACCCCGTGTTTCGACGAAATCCTCTTCCTCTGTGAAAAAAACTGGAACGATGACTAGGGAGGATTCGTTGAATGCAATGATCAGAAAGGCACGGAAGGAGGATGCGCTTCGTAGGGCGCGTAATGGTCTGGGTACGCATGCAGACTCGGTGTTGCTGGGTCTGAACAGACCTGCGCCTAAACCTGCCGTTAGGCCTCTTGAGGAGAGGAGTGTGGCGAGTGTTTCTCAAGGTAGGAAAGGATTCAAGACGGAGGATGCTAAATCGACAAGAGGTAGTGACAAGGCCACTATTCAGGCGGTTATCCATGGAGAGCAGAAGGGCGTGCGATCCTCTAGCCAGGTGTTTATTCGACTGTTGGAGCCTGTGACGATAAAGGGGACGACAATCCCTGCAAGTACGAACCTGATCGGCTCGGTCGTCTTCAGTGAGAATCGTGTGATGATAACGACGGAGAGCATTAAGTTCAACGGAGACCTCTATCCCTTTAGGGGAACCATATATGACCAAGATGGTATGAAGGGTTTGTATACGGGTGAGAACTTGGCTAACGACATGGCGAAAGAGGGAGGGCAGAGTGCGATTTCCGGAACCGACCAGCATGTGTCAGGTGGTTATAACATGGTCACCAAAGTGACAAATACGCTTATTGATGGAACGAAGAGCGTTCTAGAGAAGACTCAGCGTAAAAAGAGTGTGGATTTGCCCGCTAATTATAAGATCTTCATCAAGTTGGAATAACCGATTTTTTGCATAATTTTGCGGTTATGTGAAAATATTGTAAGATATAAAGTATTGCCCTAATTATGGTTCGTGTTGTAAAGTCTTTATTGTGTGCGGTATCTCTACTGTTTTTTATCTGCTCGTCATATGGGCAGGAGCGCATAAAAGGATTTAATGTGATTGAACTGGGTGTCTCGGATGTGAAGTGGGTATACCTTAAGTTCAAGAGCGATGTGAGCAACATCGACCATGGTACGGACGATATCCAGATAGAGCGTACCTCCGTCCCTTCCATCGCCAGAGTCCGAAGCCGCGTACCCCGCTTCGTTGAGACGCATATCACCTTTATCACGAAGGACGGGGAGGTGCATACGTTCCATGTCCACTATGAGCAGAATCCAAGCGTCGTGGCCGCCAATGTGCGGGGCAAATCGTTGGATGAGGAGGATGTGATCCGTCCGTTGAGGGTGGAGCTTTCCGATGATCGGACCTCTCATATCACCTTCCCCCATAAGGTGGTTGACATGAGCGTGGGGTGCGACTCCGCCATCGTCGACCGTGTGCCGAACACCGATAACATGGTCATGGCGAAGTGTTATCCCTATGACACGAAGCTTTTCAAGGAGACCTCCCTCACCGTTGTCACGGAGGATAAGAACATCTATGCCTTCGACGTTGTCTACAAGGAGGTGCCTGAGGTGCTGAACTTCTCGGTGGACGATGCGGACAAGAAGGGTGCGGTCTTTTCTGTTATCAATGTCAATGAGACGGATATGCGGGCATTGGGTGAATTGGTGATCTCCAAAGGGAATCAGATGAATCGTGGGATTATGGATGGTAAGATGACTTTCGCCCTGCAAGGGATTTTCATCAAGGACGATGTCGCCATGTTCCATCTCGCCGTCGCGAATAGCTCGCAGATCGATTACGATATAGATTTTATCAAGTGTTATATCACCAACCGTAAGAACTTGAAGAAACAGGCGATGCAGATTGATGATATTACTCCGCTTTTCGAGTATGTGCAGAACGAGAGGAATCTTTACGTGCCGGCGAACAGCACCTACCATACAGTCCTCTTCTTCAAACGGTTCACGATCCCGGATAAGCATAATCTCTTCTTTGAGGTTTTCGAAAAGAATGGTGGCCGTCATCTTCAGTTCACCATCTCCAACCACGATTTGCTTTCCGCCAAGGTGTTGAAGTAATATATTAATATAGTTTCAGATAGTATGCGAAACACGTCTTGGCTTATGATAGGGCTTATTGTCTTGGCGGTGCATCTGACTCCTTGAAGCATCGTCTCCCTTAGCAACCTCCGTACGGCATGAATCCCTTGGTGCCCCTGAATCTGCCGTTCACGCATTTCCCTTGAAACTCATTGTAATATCTCTTGTGTAGAGATGAAATAGGGGGGTGCCCATGATGAACAACCCCCTGTGTTTTTTAGAGCTGGCGTGGACTTCACATCCACTTCGCCTTGTTATTTCTTGATGATCTGCTTCGTGAAGCTCTCGTCGCCTGAGGTGACACGCACGAGGTAGATGCCCTTGCCCAATTTGCTGCAGTCTATGCTGCAGTAGGACTTGTCGGAAACCACCTTGCTGAGGCGGATGCATCCGATGGCGTCGATTATCTCCACCTTCACCTGGTCTTTTACGAATTTGCCGAAGTGGATGTTCATGCGGTCTTGTACCGGGTTTGGACTCAGGACGCAATCCATCTCATCCTTTTCGATGGACTCCACTAAAGTGTTGTCCACCGGAACTGGGTTGATCTTAGAGTTGATGTAGCCCAATGCGCCGACCAAACCTGCGTTGTAGTCGATACCGCCCTCTGTTCCGGAATAGTTGTTGATGTCGTCTTTGTACTGTCCATTTTCCCGTGATCCGCCAACCAAGTAGCCCAATTGAGCGAACTTGTAGTTATTGTCTATCTTCGGCAATTTGTCCGTCTCTTTCTCCAAATCATTGATGTCGGTCCTATAAAGGTTCCTATGGTGTGAATAGGCTGGGTATTTATCTCCAAATCCTACAACATAGGAGAAGTTTTGTCCATTATGTCCCAACATATAATCCACCGTGGCGGAGATGTATGGGCTGAGTGTTTCCTCACCCGTCAGTTTATCGTATAATGCGCGGACGAAAGCCTGGTTGCCAGGGAAACGGAGAACACCCCATGGCTCGCCTCCCCAACTCTTTCCAGGCAGTTTGTTCAAGAAATAGCCTGAATTAGGGATGTACATAGTGTCCGCATAGAACTTCAAGACTTGGAGCGCTTTCTCCCCGTAAACTGACTCGTCGCCAAGGGAAGCCATGTTGTAGGCTGCGAGGTCTTCTCTGTGGTCGTAGCAAAGGCTATAGTTGTAGTTGTATTCCTTGCGTTTGTTCATCCAAGAGCAGTTCTCCTCCGCTTTCCTCAGATATTCCGGGTCTTTTGTTGTCTTGTAGAGCTCCACGTACATGGAGACCATGTCATGGATATAGCGGTCTTCCACCGGATAGTATGCGGCTTTGGTGGTTCCCTTCTGTGTGTTTTCCACGAATTCGCAAGCCACCTTAGCTTTCTCCGTGCAGGCTGCGGCGTAATCCGCATCGTATTTAGCGTATGCGCGCGCCATCGCGGCAAGTGCGGATGCGGCTTGTGAGGCCATGGCGGTGGCATTGCCCGTCGCTTTCAGGATCATACGCGGGCCGTCCGCTTCTCCTCCCATACTGACCGGGAGCGCTGATTTAACCGTTGAGGTGCACCATACCTTGTGGTCCACGTCTCCATCTCCCTTCTGGTAGTAGAAGGTGCGGTTGTCTCGAACTGCCTTCAGGATGAAGTCTGTAGCATATTTCACCTCGTTCAGGATGTCAGGAATACCGTCCGGCACACCTTGTTTCCCTTCCCAAGTGTAGTCGTCCGAGTCGATGTAACCGTGGTAGTCCTCCGAATAGAAGTCTGGATATCCCTCTGGGAAGGCGTTGTATCCCAACACCAACATGTAAGCGGAGTAGAAGAATGTTTGTCCGAAGAGCACGAAGTCTCCACAGTCAACCCAGCCTCCCTTTAAGTCATAATCTCCATCAGCGTCCTTGAGGAAGGATTTTCCCTTCACGAACTTGCTGCGGTCAAATTGGATTTGGTTACTAACATTGTTCGCCTCGTGTGTCGCGACGAGCCAGTTGACACCTTCTCCCATACGTTGCGCTCCATAGAAACGCGTAGTCATCCACAGTGCCTTTTGGTACTGATCATTGCTGAATGACAAATCGGCTTGTGCAAATGCACTGCTACACATAATACTGCATAGGAAACCTAATACTGAATACTTTAATCTAATCATCTTTATTACTTTTTTGAACATTTACATTAGAAACATTTATCTCACATTTAATACTTTACCAATGAATAGGCTTGCAAATATACAATTATTTGTCAATTTTCACTCTATTCAAACATTTTTTTGAAAAATATGGGCAAATAATGGATATGGGAAGCCCCGTAGAGGCCGACAATGTTTTCGTCTCTATGGGGCTATGATTCTTGAATTCTTAATTCTCGGATTTAGAAGTCTATGTCATCGTCCTCTTCCACTGTGCCATCCTTTCCATTACCGTCTCTGGATTTTGAATTCTTGGAGAGGTTGCCGAAGTTATAGGCGAGGTTCAGGCTGATGGTTCGGCCGCTGAACTTGAATTCAGACTTCTGATAGAAGGAATCGTCCCAAGTCTCCGAGCGTCTTTTCCTGGAGTTGAGCAGGTCTCTCACGGAGAGTGTGGCTGATAGTTTTTGTGAGAAGAAGGATTTCTTGAGTCCAAGGTTGACATTGTAGTTGTGCAACATCTTTCCTTGTGCGGTGGAACGTGGCGAGCGGTAGTTGCCGGACGCTTGTAGCTTGATCGCTTTAGGCAGGGAGAAGTCTGCGGAGAGTTGTCCGGACCAGCTGAAGTTGCTCCTGTCTTGGATTGTCACCTCCTTGTTGATGATGCCATAGCCAGGCATGACGGTGGTCACGTCGAACACTCCTCCCTTCAATGCGTAGTAGTAGAGGTTGACGTTGTAGGTAAGCGACACTGCTTTAAACCGGTTCTTGAGAATGAGTTCCAAACCTCCCGCATGGGAAGTCGCGAGGTTGGCGCGGGTGTTCCACATCACGTCGTTGTAAATCCAACTGTATTGTTGCACCAGGTCTTGCGTCAGTTTGTGGTAGAGGGAGGCCATGAACGTGGACTTCTTCAGGTTCTTGATGTAGCTGAGTTCCGTGGAGTTGGTGATCTCCGGGTCCAGGTTCGGGTTACCGAAGTAGATGTTCGCCGGGTCGGACACGTTGACGTACGGGTTCAGCCAGTAGCGGCGTGGCCGGCTGATGCGGCGTGTGTAGCTGAGTTGCAGCTCATCCTTTTCGGAGAGTGTATAGGAGAAGAATGCGCTTGGGAAGAGGTTCCCGTAAGGTTTCTTATCCTCGCTGTCGTCTGCGGAGTAGAGGTTCCATGAGACATCCGTCAACTCGCCTCTCAGTCCCAGTTGCATGCCGAATCTCTTCTTCTTGTAGCTGTAGGAGATGTAAGCGGCGTAGATGTTCTGTCTCAATTCGAAGTCGTTGCCCAGTTCAGGTTGTGCCGTGCGTTCGTCCGCCCCGTAGGGTTGTATCTCGGATGTGACGACGTTGCCCTGCGTGCTGAAGGTGGCTTTCACACCCGCCTCGATTTTGTCGCAGCTGCTGATTTGTTTGTTGTAGTCGCTTTGTATTCCGAGCGTGTGGTTATGACCATTGGAACTTTGGAATTGCTGATAGTCGTTGTCGCGCAGGCTGCCGACGATGGAGTCGATGTCGCTTCTGTGCTTTGTTATCTGCTCGTATGTTTGGTCGTTTTCGTTTTTGTTGGGAATGAAACTGACGGAGGATATCCACTCGCTCCCTTGGGAGAATTTATGGAGGTAGTCGATGGCGACATTCCCCATGAGCCTAAGCCCTTCTGTGTTGGTGAGTCGCGTTTCCATCAGGGTTGGTGTCCTCTGTCCGTTCAGGATGTAACCGTTGTTGTAGTTGAGTTCCTGGCAGTTGTCCCTGCCGCCGACGGAGAGCATGCCCGACGTGGAGAGTTTGTTGTTGTCGTTGATGTTGTAGTTGATGCCGATACGAAAGAACCCAGAGCGCATATCCGCGTCTTGGTCCCTGGTCTGGTCGAGGTAGGTGGTGTCGCCGTTGTAGGTCTCACGGTTGGTGTAGCCATTTCCCACCATGTTTCGGTTGATGAGCCCGATACTGGAGTTGATGCTCCATTTGTTCTTCGTGTAGTAGATGTTGGCGCCGACGTTTCCTCCCAGGCGGCCGTTCCATGGGTAGATGGCTCCTGCGGATACGGACCCATAGTAGGTGGAGTTCTTCTTCTCCTCGGCTTTCATGACGATGTTGATGATGCCGACGGATCCCTCCGCGTCGAATTTCGAGGAGGGGTTGGAGATGATCTCGACCTGTTGCACGCTTCCTGCAGGCATTTGCTCGAGGATGTCGCCTCGGTTCTCTTCCGTGAGGCCGGCAGGCTTGCCGTTGATGTAAATCTCCACGTTTTCGCTGTTGCGGAGGGATACCTTACCTTCCACATCCACTTCCACGGAAGGAATCTCTTTCAGAATCTCGGAGGCGGATGTTCCGTCAGCTATGGCGTTGCTGTTCACCATGTAGGTCTTCTTGTCGAGGTCCACCTTCATTGTGGATTGGGTGCCGCTCACCTGGACTTCCTGCAGCATGTCGGCATCCTCGACCAAGACGATTTTTTTGTAGCGCGCATTTGGCTTTTCTTCCGAAAGGGAAATGTTGATGCGCTTATCCTTGTAGCCCATGAAACTGACCTCCAAAACATAGTCGTCCAATGAGAGTCCGTCTATGAGGAAATAACCATCATCGTCAGTGAATTCTCCTGTGACTTGGGTAGTCCCGTCACTCGAATAAAGGATGACGTCCGCCATTGGCAATGTGTTGCCGTTAGGGTCAAACACCTGACCTGATATTTTCGAATTCGAAGCACCCCAAGAGGCCAACGAACATGAAATAAGAATCGTTGTCAGAACAAATACACGTTGTTTCAAGGCTTGTAGTTTCATATTCTATTTCTTTAGGGTTGCGTTTAGTTTTCCGTCGTGCGAGGAGGATCCAACGAAGACTCGGTGGTCAGTTCGGAATCCTTTTCCTCCTGAGAAACCGTTGTTTCCGAAGCTTGTTCCGTCGAAGCGCTGACTTCAGGATTCTCGGAAGTGAGATTCTCCTTCTCTTTCTCTTCCTTGTCCTTCGCCTCTGCGCTCAGCTCGTCCGCGCGTGAGATCCAAGGACGTTTCCCGAAGATTCGTTCCACGTCTTCCGTGAATATTACTTCCCTTTCTATCAAAAGGTTGGCTAATTCAACTAGACCATCCTTGTGCTCGAGGAGTATGTTCTTCGCCCTTGCGTATTGTTCATCGATGAGCAGTTGCACCTCCTTGTCGATGAGTTTGGCGGTCTCCTCGCTGTATGGCTTGGAGAATGAGTATTCCGAGGCACCTGTGGAGTCGTAGTAGGATATGTTGCGCAGTTTGTCGCTCATGCCGTAGTAGGCGATGAGGGCGTAGGTCTTCTTGGTGGTGTTCTCCAAATCGTTGAGGGCGCCTGTGGAGATTTCACCGAAGATAATTTCTTCAGCCGCCCTGCCCGCAAGGGTGGAGCAGATGTCGTCCAATAAGTGGGCGGTCGTGATGTGTTGGCGCTCTTCCGGCAAATACCAGGCTGCGCCTAGTGCTCGGCCACGTGGCACGATGGTCACCTTGATGAGCGGGTTGGCGTACTGCAGCATCCAGCTTACGGTGGCGTGGCCCGCCTCATGGTAGGCGGTCAGGGCCTTCTCCGACTTGGTCATGATGGTGTTCTTCTTCTCCAGACCGCCGACGATACGGTCGACAGCGTCGAGGAAGTCTTGCTTCTGTACGTTGTTCTTCCCTTTGCGCGCGGCGATAAGGGCCGCCTCGTTGCAGACATTGGCGATGTCCGCACCCGAGAACCCAGGGGTTTGTTTGGCGAGGAACTCGATGTCCACGCTCTCGTCTATCTTAACGTTGCGCAAGTGCACGTTGAATATTTCGCGACGGCCCACCACATCAGGCAGGTCCACCATGATTTGACGGTCGAATCGTCCCGGTCTGAGCAATGCTTTGTCGAGGATGTCGGCGCGGTTGGTGGCTGCGAGTATGATGACGCCGCTATTGGAGCCGAATCCGTCCATCTCCGTCAGCAATTGGTTCAGGGTGTTCTCCCGCTCGTCGTTGCCGCCCGAGTGGATGGTTTTACCCCTGGCGCGCCCTATGGCGTCGATTTCGTCGATGAAGACGATGCAAGGGGATTTTTCCTTCGCTTGGCGGAATAGGTCACGCACGCGGGAGGCGCCCACGCCCACGAACATCTCCACGAAGTCGGAGCCCGACAAGGAGAAGAACGGCACGTCCGCCTCTCCTGCCACTGCCTTGGCCAGCAAGGTCTTACCTGTTCCCGGAGGGCCTACGAGCAATGCGCCCTTAGGAATTTTACCTCCCAACTCCGTATATTTGGCAGGGTTCTTCAGAAAGTGCACGATCTCTTGTATCTCCTCCTTCGCTTCGGAAAGTCCGGCCACATCCTTGAAGGTTATCTTATCCTTATTGGTGTTCTTGTCGAAGAGTTTTGCCTGGGATTGTCCGACGTTGAAGATGCCACCTCCGACACCTCCACTTCCCATTCTGCGGAACATGAAAATCCATATGAGAACGAAAATGAGAATCGGGGCTATCCCATAGAATATATGCCCATATTCCGGGTCCTCCTCGTACTTGATGGTTAAGTGATTCCCCTCTTCGGCGCTTTGTCCGTCAGCCTCTTTCCCCTTGACTTGCTTACCCTTCACCGACTTGTCCTTCTTTTGCCACTTGCTGAGATCCTTGGCGAATCGGTCGGCGGAAGGTATCTGGATCTCCACGACAGGCTTGACCACATCTTTGGCTCGTTCTTTTCCGAAGACCTCCTCTATCTTGGCAGGCTTGATGTAAATGCTAGCTTGGTCTTTGTTTGTTGTCACGACAACCTTTTCGACGGCGTCATTCTTGACCATATCCTCGATTTGGTCGTACGTGAACTCCTGGCCCGCCGGCTTGTCGTCCATGAACAACAAAGAGACAAGGAACAGACCCACTAGTAAGTATACCCAGTAGAGGTTAAACTTAAACTCTTTCCTGAATTTCGGTTTATTGTTGTTATCAGCCATTTTCGTTTCAAAATTTTAAAGCAAATCCGGTATCTGTTTTATCTCGGCATCCTCCCACAATGTCTCAAGACTATAGAACTCCCTTATTTCAGGGAGGAACACATGGAGGATGATCTCCCCATAGTCAATGGCGATCCACTGCGCATTGTTGTAACCGTCGATAGCGAAAGGCTTCACCTTAATCTGTTCGCGCACGTAATCCTTCACCTCATCCGCGATGGAGCATACATGGGTGTTGGAATTGCCCTGGCAAATCACAAAGTACCGGAACACGTAGTTCTCCAGTTTGGACATGTTCACCACCGTGATTTGGGTGCCCTTTTTCTCTTGAATACCCTCTACAATCTTATCGACTAATAACTCTGTCTCGTCTAAAATCTTTTTCGCCATTGGTTATATGTTCAGTAATTTTTCAATCGCTTTGTCTACTTTATCGAATGAGAATTCGCTCATTGTTTGGTCCATCAGCGTCGTGATGCGGTCGTTGCATAGGTTGCCGATGCTACCTTCGTGCGTGTGACGGATATCTTTGTTCGGGACGAACTTGCCCGCCTCGATGTCTAACCCCACCTTCTTGTAGGCGTCGCGGAACGGCATGCCGGAA
>Ga0310695_10011161_pt1 | contig 12910 bp, 25 predicted proteins | sample RumenRJG_04DNA_FD_203882 | JGI IMG/M metagenome (GOLD analysis project Ga0310695, IMG submission 203882) | Bovine rumen microbial communities from Lethbridge, Alberta, Canada - RJG_04 (v2) (version 2) | ecosystem: Host-associated > Mammals > Digestive system > Stomach > Rumen | place: Canada...
CAACTACAAAGATGTTTAATTGTCAAGTCTCCAGCATTTGCCTTCGCCATGCTTGACGGCAAGACCACCTCAGCTCTAGACTGGCTGTACAATCTGCCAATTGAGGCTATGTCAAGGATGATTGGCGCCAAAGAAGCTTAACGCAAGTTTTTGTTGAATATCTTGTCAGTGTAATGGTATGTAGACTTGGCGCCAACGTCTTTTCCATTGACATATGACAATGACAAGCCTATGTTCAGCCAATGAGTTGGCTTGAATCCAGTGTACAGCCATTTGAAAGACCTCTTGCCGCGATTGTCTAGTGCTAAGATGCTGTCGAAGAAGAATGCAAGCAGTGGCACGAGAGATATCGACATCGAGTCAGCGTCTACAATCAGCCTTCTTCCTGAATGAAGGCTTTTGTTGATGACTTCTGACACTCGGCCATTGCCTGCATACATGCTTCTATATGCCCAATTGCTTGAGCTTGGCTTGAACCTCAAGCATTCTGCGCCGCCGCATTTCATCGAGCCATTTTCAAAGTCTATGAACTAGAGCTATGCTCCATCTCCATAAGTCTGCCATGGGATTCCAATGTCTCCATCTGGGCATTCAGTCTTCTTGAACTTGGACATGTCATAGTCTATCTTGAAATAGTCTAGTATCAATGGCAGCATGATGTTCAATGCAAAGTCTGCAGTCCAATGGTATTTGTCCTCCCATGGGTCAAACTTGTCTATCACAAACATGTCTGGAAAAACGCTTTTAAGATGGTCTATGAGCTCAGCGTCATCAAACTAGACCCATGACTTATGGTGCTTCACGACGATGTTCATCATCTATATCTATGGATTCAGCTGATGCGCCAAGCTCATCAGCTTCTAGTATTTTGCATGGAGATCTATGGCCATTTTGTTTACAATATGCTAAAACTATGTATAATTACTAGCATAGAGACAAAGAGAGAAATGCAATGGACAAACTGAAATGGAAAGACATGAAAGACTTTGTGTTCATAGAGCATAGTGTGCTGAAGAATGACGAGTCATGGACTGAGCTTGACGTCTTGCTTGAAGACTGCTTTAGAGCAGTCGCAATCATCTTCTGCGCTGAATCTGGACATGCATCAGCCAAGTCTAGAATTCTGATGTCTAAGCATTCTAGCCGCATTGAAGCTAGAATTGATCCAAGCCTTGCATTCCAAGACGCTGCCATCAAAGAGTTCCAGAACATGAAGGGCATTGGGTCTTTTGCAATTGCTGGATAGAGCTTCACTGAAGACTTCATGAAGATGTTTCCAAACAATGCAATTGCATTGCATGAAGATGGCTTGACGCCTAAGTCTAGAAGATCTCTTGAATGGACATTGTCCAACTTCGGGAAGAACATGCATAAGGGGAAGACATGGATCATATCTGACACGCATTTCTCCCATGCCAACATCATCAAGTACTGCAATCGCCCATTCAAAGACATTGAAGAGATGGATGATGCGATAGTCGAGAACTGGAACAGCCTAGTGTCAGATGAAGACACAGTATGGCATCTTGGCGACTTCTCGTTCAATGGCAAAGAGAATGTCGAGAAGTTCAGAAAGCTGCTGAAGGGCAAGATTAAGATTGTGCTTGGCAACCATGACAAAAGAGGCATGGACTTCTACTACAATGCTGGGTTTGACGCAGTGTATGACCAGCCAGTGCTAGTGGACGACTTCTTCATATTGTCCCATAGCCCAGTGCAATGGATTTCAAATGACATGCCATTCGCCAACTTCTTTGGCCATGTGCATGACTCTCCATTGTACAAGACTGTGACTCCAAGAAGCTTTTGCGCATGCGTAGAACGACATGGCTACCATCCAGTGCTTTGGGATGAAGCAGTGGAAGCCATGAAGAATGAAGAGGCCAAGCTGCATGCTTGACGCCATGATGTACCATGGCTCTGCAAAGCGGCTGCTAGAGTTCAAAGCGCCATCATTCAGAAGGCCATTGTACTTGACTCCAGACTTGGAGTATGCAATGGCTTTCTGCACAAAGCCATGTGGTGGATGCAATGAGCTTGAAGATGATGCATGCCTCAGCTTGGACAATGCATATGTGCATGCGACAAAGCTGAAGCCAAGCTGCAGAGTCTTTGACTTCACTGCATAGAATGCAGAAGAGTTCAAAGACGTGTTCTACAGCATAGTAGACGAGAGCTTGATGGCATATCTAGAGAATAGACATGCGCCTAATGACATATATGAGCTATGCAGTGCTCTTGCATTTGTCTTGATGATGCCTGCATTGAAAGCCGGCTTAGACTACATGAAGAGCGATGGCCATGTTCCAGAAAAGACATTCAGCAAGACTGTCTAGCTTTGCAGAAGCTTTGGCATAGAGCAGCCACTTGATGACATGTATGATGTGCACTTCACAATGTCATTCATTCTAGAAAGGCTTGCAAAGCAAGGATATGCATGCATCAAGACATATGAGTCTGACTTCAATGAGGAAGTCTTCAGAAAGCCGGTGAGAGTCAAGACTTAGAATGCATTTGGCGTGTTCATGCCTGGGCAAGTAGAGGGCATTCTAGGCCGAATGAGCTACTATGAGGCAAAGCAAGCTCTGCATAGAAATGTACAATATAGATGTTCATGCAGAAATATGACTTCATAATAGCAGGCGCTGGCTTGTTTGGCTCAACTGTGGCATATGAGCTTTCAAAGGCTGGAAAGAAAGTCTTGGTCATAGACAAACGGCATCATGTTGGAGGAAACTGCTTTTCAGAGAAGATAGGCAAGATAGACGTCCATAGATATGGCCCGCATATATTCCATACTGGCGACAAAGAAGTCTGGGATTGGATAAGGCAGTTTGGCGAATTTGAAGAAGGCGAGCTGCATATATTCGCCAACTATAAAGACGCAATATACAGCTTGCCATTCAACATGCAGACATTCGCATAGATCTGGCCAGGGACTACTACGCCCAGCAAGGCCATGAAGATTATAGAGCACTAGAGAAGCCAGTTGTCTGGAAAGCCTGCAAACTTAGAAGAGCAAGCTATAAGCCTAGTTGGCGTAGACATATATGAGAAGCTCATCAAAGGCTATACAGAAAAGCAATGGGGAAGAAGCTGCGCTGAGCTGCCGCCAGAGATAATAGCTCGGCTTCCAGTGAGAATGACATATGACAACAGGTACTTCAATGACAGATGGTGTGGAGTGCCAGAGAATGGCTACACATAGATGTTTGAGAGAATGCTTGCTGGATGCGATGTGCATCTTGGAGAAGAGCTAGAGCTTGATGGCATAGAAAAAGCAGAAGCGCCTGTCATATTCACGGGCCAAATAGACAAACTCTTCAACTACCGCCTTGGCTAGCTTGAATACCGGTCGCTTGAGTTCAAGACTGAGATGCTGCATGGCATAGACAGCTTCCAAGGCTGCCCAATAATGAACTATCCAGACAAAGATGTGCCATGGACTAGGATTGTAGAGCACAAGCACTTCAAGAAGAAATGCCCTCTAGGCTTCACAGTGATAACAAGAGAATACCCCAAAAGCTATTGCGATGGAGCTGAGCCATATTATCCAGTCAATGATGCAAAGAACAACTAGCTTTATTCAAGATATTGCGAAGAGGCAAAGAAGCTTGACAGGAAAGTCATCTTTGGCGGACGGCTTGGAATGTACAAGTACATGGACATGGATGACACGATAACTGCAGCATTGGACTTGTCAAAAAGGCTATTGGAAAATGAACATATTCACTAAAGCATTCAAATCTGCCATTGACGCCTTCAAGAGCAAATGGCAAGCAGAGGAAGACCTGATATTCATGTCAGCAGTCGAAGAGCTAGGCATGTTTGATGGCCTAGACATATTCTGCCTTGAGCCCCTGAAAAAAGAGCTAGAAGAGCTGTTCATGGACATGCATGACAACAACTACAAATGCTAGAGCTTTGGAAATCTGAAGAAGCTGTTCTCTTTCCATATACTGGCAAGCAAGTTCAAGCGGCTTGAAGCGCCACGTGAGAAGCTTAGAAGATTCATTTAGCTGTATGGAAAAGACTCAGCGCTTTAGTCAGACATGAATGCAGACCGGCAGAATTTCAAAGACATGATGATAGCTTTGAACATCTAGCTTTGCTCCATCAAGAAGAGCTTCATGTTCAAATGGCGCAATCTCAGCTGAGATCATCTCTGCTTAGACTGCCATTCTTCCTTGAGCATGAAGTAATGCTGGCGGTTTGGCATTCCAAAAAGACGCATGGACATCTAGTCTGACTTGGCTTTCAGCTCTTTTGGCATCAGCTGCCAGTTGCTCCATATCCGGTCAAGCTCTTCTTCATCTGGCTCTCTATGCACTAGCTCAATTCCAGTCCTTGCACGCCAGCTATGGACTGGGTCATATTTCAGCTCCAAATACTTCTTAGTCGGAAGCTTGCGCCTCAAGTCTTTCAAAGACCATGGTGGCTGATATCTAAGCACATTGCTCCAATATTCTATAGCTTCTGAAATCTGTCTTCTAGTGTATTCTCTTCTCATATGCCATTCATATTTACTATGTCAACGCAGAATTCTAGCAAGTAAATAAAAATGCTATGGCAAACATTAAAGGCGATTGGGAAGAATTCTCTAAATTAAACAGAAAGAGTCTTGCAAAAAAGGCTTTAGATTCAATAAAAGAAGTGAAAAAGCTCTATAAAGACGTCTCTACAATTGAAGAGCTTCAGAAAGAGCTATCTAGTGGACATGACATAAAAATGGAAATTAACTTCATGAACACTGTAGCGGAATGGATGATGGACCCAAAATTCATACAAGACATAATGAATGATGAGAAATGGGCAAAAGAAAATCCTAATTTCAAAAGAGGCAACTTCATAAGAGTGGCAAAGAAGCTGATCAAGATATCTGAATATCTAGAAGAATTTGTCTAGAAGGGCACAATATCTGGCAATAAAATTGAAATTGGCTAGCTGAATGAATCTAAAGAGGGCGATACTTTAGCCAAAGCAGTCTGCGGCATGTTGGCATTTGCAATGTTCATATTTGGCATTCGCAATGCTGCGACTGCGATAGTAGCAGCGCCAGTGCTAGGGCCTGTAGTAGAAGGCATAGTCAAGTCTGTGCCAAAGATTTTCTCAAAAAAGAAAACTAGAAAATAATATAATACATAAAGGAAAATAAAAATGTCAAAAGCTGAAAAAAACTAGAAGACTAGCTAGAGAAGCTATTGCGTTCTAAAGGTGATGTCACTGCCATATAGGACATGGCAAAGAAGCTGATCAAGACTGTAGTCAAGACTACAGAAAAAAGCACTTCTATTGAAGAGCTTCAAAAGAATTTCTCAGAATATCAAAAGCTACTTGACACATTTGATGAGTATGTGCAGAATCTCACATATAGTGAATATTCAGGTGAATTCGATGATGACTATGGCCCTAATCCAGATGGCATAAAGAAGATGACTAAGGCTGAATTCACTAGATACTACAAGAATCTGAGAACACTCTACAAATATCTGCTAGAATTCATAAAGAAGGGCAGCATTGATGGAACTAAAGTCGCATTGGCCGCCAAAGGAAAGATGGATGAAGCAGATGGCGGCGACATCAGCGCTGATCCAAAAGTCAAAGCAGTGTCTGGCGCATTTGCTGCAATGCTTTGGGTGAATGGCATGCAGAAGAAGTTCTCAGTGGAAGTGACTGCTGCTGCTGCTTCAGACGTGATCAATGACATCGTCAAGCTTCTGCCAAAGCAGATCAAGTCAAAGGTGCAGATCTCATACACTAAGAAATGATCTAATGCTCATACGATGAGCTCTGAAGAAAGACGTCTAGGAGACTAGACGTCTTTTGTTTTGCATAGTCTATGAGCAATAGACAATGAACATATGGCAAAAAAGACTCTAAGGCTACTTAGAGTTTTTTGTCATGCAGTAGCATCGCCATTCTAAGCTGAAGAGCTTTCTATGCTTTCATCTTCTTCAGACTTCTGCGCATCTTCTGCTTTAGCTGCTGGAGAGCTTGGCTATGCGCTAAGAAGCTGCATGGCCATGTCTATGAACAATGAGATCTAGACATAGTCTTCCTTCAGCTATAGCATCCGCTCTACATCCATCTCTTTAAGCCAAGGTATGCATGCGTCATCTGCTTTGTTCATGAGAGTCAGATAGTCTCTAAGCCATCTGCATATCAATGCAGTGTTCTTAGCCAAGAATCCTGGCAGTGTCTTCTTCCCATTCTTCACAGTCTAGACCGAGAAGGATGGCTTTGGCTAGTCTTCTAGCCTTGCTTCTGCTTTGGCGATGCGGCGCTCTTCACGGCGCTGCTGCCTGTCTTTGCGCTTCTAGCTTCGTTTAGCTTTATGCGCTTCATCTGTGTTTGCCATCTAATGTTATTTACCTTGGCGGCATTAGTGTGCAAGTAAATAATGAACATCTATGGCATTTGAATTTCTAGACTCAATTGTGCTTAATTTAGTATAATTAAAATATGAATAACAACATCAATAGAAAGCAGTTTCTGGGTTCATTGCTTGCTGGTGCGACTATGTGCTGCATCTCAGCATAGGTAGGCTCTAAGTTGGACAAGTCTAAACCCACTGAGTTTGAGAAATGCCGCAATGACATTCTCTATTTTGTAGACAACTATCTTGAAGTGAATGACCCTCTATATGGCAAGTTGAAGATGTCATCTCAGCAAAGGGAATATCTCAAGCGCATTTCAACAACGCCTGACTATTTCTTCTGCGCAAAGGGACGGCAGATTGGAATATCCACAGCAAACAATGTGTTCGCATATTGGAAAAGCATCTTCTTCGGCCCAGACCATCATGTGTTCATCGTCGAGCCAGATGAGAGAACGAATAAACGCATGTGGGAGATGTATTTGAATGTCTCTAATTCTGGCTTCATGCCACTTCCAAACCGCGTCCATTTCATAACGCCAAGAACTATGATGGCGCATGACTTGGCTGACAGGAACAGCACCTTCATTCTAGACGAGTTTGACTTCTGGGACAACCATTGCCTTGATGGATTGAGCAAGAAGCAGTTGAACCGTTTTCTGATGAATCCTCTATGGGCAAAGGAGCTTTCTCTAGAAGAGTTTGAGAAATTCAAGTCGCATATGATAGTAGTTTCGTCATATTGTTCTCCATATGACTATTTCGCAATGTTGATGTCAAGTGTCGACGATAGCAGGAGACTGGTTCTTCCAAGTCCAATAAGTGGACTTGAAGCATGATGCTTGAATGATTGAAGCGTCTATGCATAGACAAGCAAAAAGCCAGAAGCATATGCTTCTGGCTTTTTTGGTGTCGCTCACTAGCATAGAACTTATTTTCTCATATATCTCTTCTTCATATGCCAATGTCATCCTTCATCGTCCCATGGCTCATCTGGACCATCGTCTCTATTTTCTTCTTCGTAATCATCCTGCTTAGATATTATAGTCTAGATAGCGCCATCTACAAGCTCGTCAAATGTCGAGTCACCATAGCGTATCTCATCTTCCACCCATTCTTTAGCATCATCATACCATCTGTCAAACTCATCTCTGTCGCCAGACTTGAAGTGGTCGCTAGCTTTGCTCATGACTTCTTCAACCTAGTCTTTGATCGCTTCATCATCATCTGACTCATTGACTTCAAAGTCTTTCTTCACGTTGAAGTAGTTTGGGCATTTGACTGGATCAAGAGTCTTGAACTGGAATGACAATGGAAGAACACCATATTCAAGGTCTATATAGTCAAGAATCTGCTTTGCAATGTTCTTGCGAAAGTCTACTTCCATTTTGAACTTCCTAGCAGCATAGTCAGTAGTAGTGCCAGCGTCAAGATATTCAACATCATAGACTTCAATCCGGATTGTCGTGTCGTCTTTTGATGTGAATGGGTTCTTGTACCCCCAGCTAGTCAAGCTGTCTTCATTCAAGCTTGCGCTCTCATTCATCAGCTTGAGCTGCTTCTTCCAGTAGGCGATCGCCTCTGTGATCTGCTTCTTTGTGTACGTCTTCTTCATGTTGTCTCTTTCTTTATTGCAGTTTATTCAATATGTTTAATAGACTGGCTTGCCTGCTAGAACTGTCAGTCAATGTCAATTTTGCATTTCTGTGTTTTTCCAAACTGCTTTTTCAGTTCTTCCACTATTGCAGGCATATTGTTCAAGACATGCTCAATGTCAATGTCAATGGATATGGATCCATACTGCACTCGTTCTTCTGTGTCGACATCGTCATCAATGTTTACTAAGTCTATGCTGCCGTCACTGTTCATGAGTTCTGCTATTTCTTCAGCTGCAGTGTTGAGCTCGTCTTCAGATAGCCCGCCATCTGTGATTTCAAGATAGTCTGTCCCAGCATCATATCCGCTGGAACCCCAGTAATCATATGCGCCTATTCCATCATTGTCGACGTAGCCTTCGACGCTAGCGCAGAACATGAGCTCTATGCTTGGTATGCGCGAATGGTACCACACTTTGTAGCATTGTTGCTCTCCTGACAGGTATTCTTCTGCTAAGCTTGCCATAGCACATAGCACCTGCTTGACTGTCGTCTTAGTCTCATCTGCAATGCACTGCACTGGATCGTTTCCACTAGATCTGCTTTCATTCATCATCTTCAGCTGCTTCTTCCAGTAAGCGATTGCTTCGCAGATATGTTTTCTCGTGTATTTTCTTGTCTTTTTCATAATGTCTCTCTTTAGCTATTTGCTTTATGCAAATGCCTTCAAATATCTATTTACATCTTAGCAGCTGGTTTGCTCTGCTTGAAGCTAGCAGCTTTGGCTATGTCGTCAAGCCTTAGATGAAAGTAAATAATTTCAAACAATCACATGGAAAACATATGAAAAAATACACAAAGAAGCAGATCACAGAGGCAATCTCTTATTGGGAGAAGCAGTTGAAGAAGCTAAATGAGAATTTAGACACTACTGAATATTCATTGAGTGAGCTTATAAAGGTTTTAAAAGATGTTTTCCATGACAATGGAGACATAAAAGTAAAACTTCGTAGTTTTAATGATAGAACGCCAATATATAATGACTTCTATAAGATAGAGACTACGATTGACACAGATACTGGTGAAACAATACTGTTTTTTGCTTGACATCTATAGAAAATCATGATAGAGGCAAATATGGTATGAATATTAACAATCTAGAATAAAAAAAACAATGAGCAAGAAATACACAAAGAAGCAGATCACAGAGGCGATCGCCTACTGGGAGAAGTAGCTCACTGAGAGCAGCATTGACAAAACCGACTTAGAGAATGACCTTCATAGTGCTGCAATAGACAATGTAGAGCCAGAGATGCCAAAAGAGGTTGAAGACATATGCAGAGAGATTGTCCATAATTTCATCTACAACCACTCTGAGCAGATGCTGATGAAGTTCGCTGATGACTACAAAGACAAAGACTACATAAAGAACATTGAAGGCGAGATGAGCACTCAGAAAGCATATGACTCCTAGTTTGCACAGTATGAGCATCCTGACGCGACTAGCCTCTACACTGCATGCAATGGAGACATATACTCTCTGCAGAACAGCGTGAAGATAGCTGGTGCTAGCATTGAAGAAGATGACTATGACATGAAGATGGTAGAGGTAGAGTTCAAGTACTAGGGAAAGACATATAAAGGATCTGATGTTTGGTATAGTGGCAATAGAGCAAATGATGACATGGATGAGTTTGAGCACTGCAGCAAAAATGACTTAGAAGAAGTCATAGGCTGGGTGCAAGAAGATAAAGACATAGCAGAGCTTCCAGCAGACGTCTTGAAGTGCATATCAGGAAAATACATCAAAGCTACAGCATTGCTTGACATCTTAGAGATGGCATTGCTAGGTGGCGATAGTGATGACGCTGAATATGTCAAGATAGTCTGACAAAGAGCTTGCATAGAAGATTGCTAAAGATCAAAATAATTAAAAAGATAACACTTATGAAGAAGACATACACAAAGAAGCAGATAGCAGAAGCTATTGCTTATTGGCAGAAGCAGCTCAAAGCTGGAAGCTGCAGGAGAGTAGACGAGTCAGTGGAGGGCATGGCTAGAGCAAAAATGCAGCAAGCCAAGCAGAAGCTTGCAGCAAGCGCTGGCTAGACGCCGCCAAAGAGCGCTCTGACTAGAGGCGACTTCTGCTTCCTCAAGATAGAGAAAGCAGAGCGGCATGGATCTCCATGCTTGGCAATACAGACGCAGATTTCTAGATGGATAAACGATGGATGGCGCAAGATAGATCCAGTTGGAAGCGTCAAGAGGATGGAGTTCCGTGAAGAAGACGACTGGAGCAGCAGATATCCTGAGATGGTGTACTCGTTCCCAGCTGAAGCTTCAGTAGACGACGTCAAGAAGCTGATGCAGCTGTCATACAGGACGAAGAGCGTGAAAGCAGACGATGGCTACTTGGAAGAAGTGCTGAGCATCCTGAGAGGGCATGCAGTCTCTGAGAAGACGTTCGCAGCTGTCATCAACATAGCCACCGGCATAGAAGCCAAGAACAGCCATGCGCACCAGCGCGCCAAGAAGTGGAAAGAGAGCTAGCTGTTCAAGATCGCATTCCAGAAGGGGATGAAAGACGCATTCCCCTGCAGATATGATGGAAGCTAGGAGTATGGCCAAGTCCTTGCTTGGATGTGCAAAGCAGCTGGATGCAAGACTGCCACTGAGCTCTATGACTAGCTAGTGTCTTCTGAGAAAGAAGAGTGCCAAGGCACGCAGACAGCTGTAGACGACTGGGACGAGTTCTACGCTAGCGAGCAGGACGCAGTCGACTAGGGCAGCTTCTTAGACAGCCTAGTCGAGAGGTTCGACGACTTTGTAGAAGAGCATGAAGATGACGATGGCGTCTGCCTAGTAGAAGAAGAAGACCTGCTGTCATGGCTTGAAGACGCTTCTAGAGACATCATAGACAATGCTTGGGAGAACTTCGACTACAGAGACTGCTAGACCTACAAAGGCGGCAGCGACATCTACTATTGATGTGAAGTGCTATGCCAACTTTGAAGACTTTGAGAAATAGACAATAGGAAAGACAACATATGAAGAAGACATACACAAAGAAGCAGATCACAGAGGCGATCGCCTGGTGGAAGAAGCAGCTTAGACAGCTGGATGAAGATGCGCATGATGGATCTGGGCGTGATGAATATGGATTTGCGCCTGAGGAGACTGATGTGTTCTTGTTTGACGTAGTAGACGAGACTGGAGGCATTAGGAATGGCAGCTACAGCCATTATGCAGTGAGCACTGATGGGACAATTCCAGAAAATGAAGTGAAGAGAAGGCTGGACAGCATGGCATATGCCTGGACTTAGAGCTCTCTGAGAAACGCTAGAAGAGAAGCAAGGAAAGAGCATCGCCAGCTTCATCCCTATGAAATCTAGCTCAACACATTCAAGATAGCCAATGTGCAGCATATGACAAAACAGCAGTACATTGAAGATGACTCCATAGACGAAATCAGGTTTTTTGACCTAGATGACTGACAAAGGCAAAGACAACATCATCTAAAGACGCATTCTTAGAGCCGCTAAGACTAAGAAAGCATAAGCAAAGCTTCTGGCATCACATGCCAGAAGCTTTCTTCTTCCATCTGCGGGCCATTCTTGCCCGCAAGACCAAGTAAATATTTGCCATGATTACAGACAAGAACATTGATGTGAAGACTGCCAGGTTCTGGTGCTTGTTCTACGACAAGCGCTAGCCTAAGACCCTTTCAGAGTCTACGCTCCTTGAAGACTTCATGGACGCCCCTCTAGGCTCCATGGCTGGCAATGCTGGCAAGACAGACGCATAGCTAGAAGCTGGAAAGCTTCTCCTTGGCTTGAAGGCGAAGAATGCGTCTAGGCTAGGCAGTGAGATGAAGTACATAGTCAAAGGCATGAGCCCAGAAGACGCCTCCATAGTCGCCTAGAACCTGATCGCTGACCTAGACGCCAAAGGCGAAGACACTGCTGCGTCATTCGCCCGGGAGCTTGGGGAGACTTTCATGAGCCCAGAGCAAGTCCTTCCAGACGGCAGCAAGCTAGCAACCGCGTCTCCAGGCTCAAACCTAGTGAAGTCGATCGCTGGAACATAGAAGCTTGGATCTGGCGCAGCCAAAGGATGGCTTGGACGCATATGGGATGTTGTGAAAGGATACGGAAGAAGCATAGCTAGCACTGTGTCTGAGTGGTTCCTTGGCGGCGACTGGGAGACAGCGACTCTGCCAGAGAAGCTAGCCATGCTGAAGACAGGAGGCATCCATACGCTCGAGATAGCCGCCATCGCATATCTAGTGTACAAGATACGTGGATGGCTGTTCCCACAGCTGAAGCTAGCATGGAAGAACTTGATGTCTGGAGATGCGCTTGCAAAATGCACATTCAACGACAACAAAGGCAACTCATACATATGCTGGTTCGACAAGAAGAAGATGCAATGGCTGCTGAAATATGACAGAGGCGTCAAAGCTCTAGTGCATAAAGATGACTTGTTTGTCTTAGAAGACAACGCCGACTCATTCTTTGCGACAAAGTTCTTCAAGCGGTTTATGCAGCAATGCAAAGCATATATCTAGCCATATCTTGACGTAAAGCGCTCAGAAGAGCAGCTGAAGAGCAGCAGCACTCCTTCAAATGTCAAGAAAATGCTGCAGTTCATCGTAGACAATGCGCAGAAGATAGAAGAGCGCATGTTCGGCGGATCTTATGAGTACTTCAATGAGACTGAAGACATGATGATGGATAAGGCTCCAAGGAAGAGAGCTAAGCTGCACAACATGAAAAGCTGATGCTGCTGCACATTGCTGCACAAGATTTCTCACAACACTCTCTCAACATATTTTCTCAATATACTACCGCTATACTCCCCGCAATACTCCACCACTATATTCCCCTCATAATACATTTGCCACACCACCACTATACTCCTCAATATATCTGCTATACAC
>Ga0310695_10011162_pt1 | contig 12907 bp, 12 predicted proteins | sample RumenRJG_04DNA_FD_203882 | JGI IMG/M metagenome (GOLD analysis project Ga0310695, IMG submission 203882) | Bovine rumen microbial communities from Lethbridge, Alberta, Canada - RJG_04 (v2) (version 2) | ecosystem: Host-associated > Mammals > Digestive system > Stomach > Rumen | place: Canada...
TAGGATAGGATAAAATCAGAAAACTATAGGAAGGTGCTTTTATGCGTTTACTTTTAGCGGATGACGAGCAGGAACTCACCGATGCCCTGTCGGTGATCCTCACTTATAATAAGTATTCCGTCGATGTCGTCTACGACGGACAGGACGCCTTGGATTATGCGCTGACGGGAGACTATGACGGTCTGATCCTGGACGTCATGATGCCCAAGATGAATGGCTTTGATGTCCTGCGGGCACTTCGGGCAGAAGGAATCACCACTCCGGTGATCATGCTTACCGCAAAATCCCAGCTTCAGGACAAGATCGAGGGCCTGGATGCCGGTGCGGACGATTATCTTCCCAAGCCGTTTGAAACAGAAGAGCTTCTAGCCCGTATCCGCGCCATGACACGCCGCGGCGGTGAAGTTTTTACCCCGGACGTGCTGACACTGGGTGATCTCACGCTGAACCGGAAGACCTTTGAACTTTCCTGCGGTGCAGAGCACGTCACTCTGGCCAACAAAGAATTCCAGATGATGGAGATGATGATGTCCAATCCCAAGACCATCATGTCCACAGATCATTTCATGGACCGCATCTGGGGATATGATTCGGAGAGCGAGATTAACGTCGTCTGGGCATACATTTCCTATCTGCGCAAAAAGCTGCAGACCATCGGTTCCAACGTGGAGCTGAAGGCCCTGCGCGGAAGAGGCTATATTCTGGAGGATAAGAACACATGATTCGGAAGCTTCGCAACAACTTCATTCGTGTGATGCTCCTGTCTCTTCTCATCGTCATGATCCTCCTCATCGGGATCATCAATGTGGCCTATCTCATTAATTTCCGAAATCAGGCCTACGAGACGATAGATTTTGTGGAAGAAAACTACCTGCGGATGCGTTTGCCCGGAGGTATGGGCGGGCCCGGAGCCATGAACAACACGTGGCAGAGACCGGAGGATATAGAGGATTGGGATGATGACCAGGACGAGGACGACCTTGATGATCATCTGTTTTCTGGTTTTCGCCGGGAAGGCTCCGCTCTGACACCGGATACACGGTATGAAACCAGTTTCTTCGTGGTTTCCCTGGACGCGGAGGGCGCTGTTTCGGAAATGGATCACAGCTTCATCGCATCCGTTTCGGAAGAGGACATCGAAGATTATACGAAAGAGATCCTGGCCTCAGGAAAAGAACATGGCCGCACCGATTATTTTATGTATAAGATCTTCGATTCGGATGACGGCACTTCCAAGATCGTTGCCGTGAGCTGTTATCAGCAGCTGCGTCAGTTCCGTTTGCTCTTATCGATCTGCATCCTTGCCGGTTTTCTGTATATGGCCGCTGTTTTTGCCTTGGTGTGGCTCATGAGCCGCAGGATCACGAAGCCGGTAGAGGAGAGCATCCAGAAGCAGCGTCAGTTTATCACCGATGCCGGGCACGAACTGAAAACTCCTATTACCATTATTAAGGCCAACAATGAGGTTTTGCAGATGCAGAACGGATCCAATCAATGGACTCAGAGCATTGAGAACCAGACGCGTCGTCTCAGTTCTTTGGTACAGAGCCTTCTGGAACTGTCACGGCTCAATGAAAAGGATATTGTCGACATCTCCGAAGAGTTTGACCTCAGCAAAACCGTAGCAGAAGCCGTGGAGTCCTTCCGCGTTCCAATCGAGTCAGACGGGAAAGTTCTGGAGACTGCAATCGAAGAAGGGATCCGCTTCAAGGGTTCCAAGGATGAGATGTACCGTCTCGTTTCTCTGCTGATGGATAACGCGCGAAAGTATTCCACTAACCGGGAACCTATTCGTGTCGCGTTGAATAAGCACCACCGTATCGCCCTGACGGTATCCAATTCCTGTGAGCATATTGAACAGAAAAAACTGGATCGTCTTTTTGAACGCTTCTACCGTACCGACGAATCCCGTTCTCGCAAGACCGGAGGAAACGGCATCGGGCTCTCTGTGGTTCAGGCAATCGTGGAACGGCACAACGGCACTGTAACCGCATCCAGCAGCGATGGAACATCCATTCAGTTTACCGCAGTTTTCTGAGTAAACTATGGTCATGACAGTTGAAAAGCCGCGGATTTTTATTTATAATGTGATTCAATAAATAAGAATTATGTAAATCTATTGGAATAGAAGGGAAAAACTATGTGCGGAATAGTAGGCTTTACAGGAACAAAAGAAGCTGCCCCCATTCTTCTAAGCGGCTTGTCCAAGCTGGAGTACCGCGGATATGATTCCGCCGGCATCGCCGTTATAGACTCTGGCACTATCAACATGGTTAAATCACCCGGCAAAATCGTTAACCTTTATAACAAGACGCATAACGGCTCCGATCTGCACGGTTTCACTGGGATAGGCCATACCCGCTGGGCTACCCATGGCGAACCGAATGAGGTCAATGCGCATCCTCACATGAGCGAACACGGCAACATTGCCATCGTTCATAATGGAATCATTGAGAACTATATGGAACTGAAAGAGTTTCTGATCTCTCAAGGCGTGACCTTCGTTTCGGAGACGGACACCGAGGTCGTTGTCCAGCTGCTGGAGTATTACTACCTCCAGTATAAAGACCTCCGGGATGCCATCTTCAAGGTACTGCAGGTCATTGAAGGTGCCTATGCGCTGGTAATCCTGTGCAAGGACTATCCCGACAGTTTCGTCGTGGCAAGAAAAGATGCTCCCCTTCTTCTGGGATATGGTGACGGTTGCAATTTCGTTGCTTCGGATGCCACCGCTATTATTGAGCACACTCGTGAAGTCGCCTATATGGAAGATGGCGAGGTTGCTTTCATCACGAAAGATAGTATCGATGTTTACGACTCCTTCGGTCAGCCGATTGAGAAGGAACACCATATCATTGACTGGGATATCTCCGCTGCGGAAAAAGGCGGCTATGCTCATTTCATGTTCAAGGAGATCATGGAGCAGCCGGAAGCCATCCGTAAGACGATGTCTCCCAGAATCCGGGATAACCGAATCGTATTTGACGATTTGAAGATCGACAAGGCTTTTATGGAAAAAGTCGATCGCATTTATATTGTTGCCTGTGGTTCCTCCTATCATGTCGGCATGGTAGGAAAATACAACATGGAACGCCTGCTTCGTATTCCGGTCGATCCGGTGCTGGCTTCGGAATTCCGTTATTCCGACCCGTTGGTCACAGAAAATACCCTGATCATCGTCATCAGTCAGTCGGGAGAAACATTGGATACCATGGCAGCACTCCGCGAAGCAAAAAAACGCGGGGCACACATCACCTCCATCGTGAACGTCGTTGGAAGCTCTATCGCCAGAGAGTCGGATGATGTTCTGTATACATGGGCCGGTCCCGAGATCGCTGTCGCAACGACAAAAGCATATTCCACACAGCTGACTCTGCTGAATATGCTGGGGCTGTACTTTGCAGATATGCTTCATACGATCGAGGAATCAGAGTATAGCGCGATCGTAGAGGAAATGCAGTGGCTTCCGGAGAAGATCGAATCGATTTTGCAGAATACCGATCAGATCAAGTATCTTGCCAGCCGGTATTTCAACCACAACTCCATCTTTTTCATCGGGAGAAACCTGGACTATGCACTTGGCATGGAAGGATCGTTGAAACTCAAGGAGATCTCCTACATCCATTCAGAAGCTTATGCTTCCGGCGAGCTGAAACACGGCACGATCTCTCTGATCGAAAACGGCACTCTGGTGGTTGCTCTCGGCACTTACGGTCCTCTGTTTGACAAAGCGATGAGCAATGTTGTGGAAGTTCGGGCACGCGGAGCGGACGTCATGGCCATCACCACCGTCAGCCACGCGGAAGAGATGCAGAAAAACGTGGACTATGTGGTTTCCGTTCCGGATACTCACCTGATCCTGCAGCCCTCCCTCGGAATCGTGCCGCTGCAGCTGTTTGCCTACTATATGGCACTGCAGAGAGGCTGCGACATCGACAAACCGAGAAACCTGGCAAAATCCGTTACTGTTGAATAATCAAATGTACCGGCAGCGCTGAAAATGCACTGCCGGTTTTTAAGCTATGATCGATATTGCAAAATTTAAAGTGGATGATCATCTGTGCATCGGATGCAGTCGCTGCATCAAGGTATGTCCGGGACATCTGCTGTATCTTAATGACGAATATCATTGCCGCCGAAACGCACCGAATGAGGAGAATTCCTGCTGGCGTTGCCAGCACTGTCTGGCGGTCTGTCCGAGAGGCGCGATCCAGATCTTCAACCGCGATCCGGAAGACAGCCGCGAACCGGTATCTCGGGATGATGCCTCCTATGTTCTGGATACGCTGATCATGACCCGGCGCTCTCACCGAAGGTTCCTCAACCGGGAAGTGGACCCCTCCATGACCCGTTTTCTCATCGACCTTCTGTCCAATGCGCCAAATTACCGAAACCGGCAGTCCGTAGAGTTCACTCTCATTGATCGCGCAGATCAGATGACCAGGATCTTGGACAACCTGAATCCGGAGCAAAGCAGCCTCTTCGGCAATGCTCCATGTCTTCTGGTCCCCCACTCTCCGGCGGGAGAGAAGTATGCCGCGTACGATCAGGTGACTGCCGCCGCCTATTTTGAACTGCTTTGTGCATCCCGCGGCCTTGGTGCAGTAATAATCCCGTTTCCGGAGGACGATTCTGCCGTCTGGGCAGCGCTGGAGATCCCTGCGGACCACACCACCTCCGTGATGATCGGGTTTGGCTGGCCGGAGATCCCCTATTCCCGCAGCGTACAGCGCCGGGTTGGCGACACCAGGCTCCATCGTCCGAAAAATGAATCCTGAAAAAACGAGCAGGGAGTGCACTCCCTGCTCTTTCTTTCATTGATACAATGCCACAAATTCTTCCAGACAGAGATTGTGCTCTACCATGTAAGTTGCGGCCTCCACCCCAACATATCGGAAATGCCATGGCTCATAGATGATCCCTGTGATCTCCTCTTTATCTTTGGGGTAACGGACTATGAATCCATATTCCTGACAATGCTTGCTCATCCACTGATAAAGAGCTGTATTTTCAAGGCTTTCATCCTTCAGCTCATAGTATTCATCGGTAATATCGCAGGCAAGACCGGTCTGATGCTCACTGGTCCCGGGCCGGCTGACAATCGTTGCCGCCTTCTCTTCTCCGTACTGCTCCACCTTGCGGTTGAATAGGTACTGCTGTTCCTCGAATCCCCGATATCCGGAAGACAGAAAAACGCTGAGGCCTTCCGCCCTTGCATCCGCTACAAACTGCTGCATCGGCTCCAGGATCCTCTGATCCAGTTTCTGGCCTTCGATCTCCCCAAGTTCCGGGGTGTATTCCCCAATAGAGTGCTCCGCATTCGCGAGAACATATTCCCAGCTACTGATATCGATATCCGGAAGATCGGCTTCTTTTTTCTGCTGACCAGAAACTTCCTCCACTGAGGTCTCTTCTTCCGCCGTCTCCACCGGCAGCTCAAGCCGTTCATGCTCATCCATTGCATTCTGAGGCATCAGAAGCACGAAATATAGGGCTGCAGCCAGCAGCATCAGCACCCCTGTCACAATACAGATTATCCGTTTCGTTCTCATGGTTCCATGTCACCTTATTCGAAGTATCTGAAAAAAATAATAGCATCCCTCCAACTTATGTCAATCAAAAACATGGCAGAAAGGTTCTTCTTTCTGCTATACTGAACACATATCGATGAAGGGAGTGATTGATTTGAATATTATCTGGCACGGACATTCCTGTTTTGAGATCCAGGGCAGTGTCTCGGTGGTCTTTGATCCTTATGAACCAGGATACGTTCCCGGTTTTCAGCTGCCGCCGCTCTCAGCGGACTACTGCTTCTGCAGCCACGGTCACGGTGACCACAGTTACAGCAAAGGCGTTACGGTTCCTTCGGATCCTCCCGCACTGACTTCCCATATAGTGGATACCTTTCATGACTCACAGCAGGGAGCGCAGCGTGGTCCGAACCGCATAACCGTGGTAGAGATCGATGGGAAACGGATCGCTCATATGGGAGATATTGGTCACATTCTGTCCGAAGATCAGATCCGGGCAGTCGGGCCGGTGGATATTCTCCTTATCCCCATCGGCGGTTTCTTTACAGTCGATGCAGCTGCAGCGAAAAAGATTGCGACATCCTTAAATCCCGGTATCGTCATTCCCATGCACTATCGCGGAGAAGGATTCGGATTTGATGTCATTTCAACGCTGGAGGATTACACCTCCCTCTGTGATGATGTGATTACCATCAGCAGCAGCCAGTTCGATCCGGACACCGTCCAGACTCCATGCACGGTTGTGCTGACGCCTCCGGTCTGCTGACTATACCGAAAAATATGAAACAGCAGGAAAAACAGATATGATCTCCCGGAAGTAGATAAGGTAAATATCCAAATCTACTTCCGGGAGATCATATCAGATCAAACCTGCTGTTTTTTCAATCGATTACGGTTGCCAGTCTCTCCAGAAACTGAGAAAGCAATTTCTTCTCATCCTCGGTAAAGGTTTTTTCCACCTGCTGGCACATCTTATCCACATATTCCCGGACCGTATTGGTGTAACCGTAGTATTTGTCGGTCAGCACCAGGTGGTACTCACGCCGGTCTGTAATGGAGTTCTGTTTTTCTATATACCCTTTTTTTATCAGGCTGTTGACCTTATATGTTGCATTGGACTGAGAAATATTCAGAAACGCAGCAAACTCTCTTATCGTCGGCTCGTGAAGATCATGGATCACTTCCACGGAAAATGCTTCCATGGCGCTGAGAGAGCCTTCTCTTTCCCGCACCTGATCGAAGATCCGGCGGAGAAATGCCAGTTTCATTTTATCCGCAATGAGCATCATATTCTCTTCAATCATTTCTTCTTTTCCTCTCTTCGTAATTGTCAAAATTATACCGTAAACATCTTGGAATTTCAAACTATCTAAGGATGTTTTATTCGTTTGTCAGAGATTTCAGGGCCTCTACCACCTGCCGTTGCTGATTTTCCCGGGAAATGACGGCCGTTCCGTCACCCTTTTGGATACCGTAGTTTCCAAACTGTGCATGGTTCCCTCCGGAAATAATCACTTCTTCCGCTTTCTCCGGAAGATTCTCACGGTTCTTTTCGTACTCTTCCATATTAAGCACCTCGTCCTGATCACCATAAAGGGAAACAACCTGAAGCTCTTCCGGCAGAGGATCGGTAGAATAGGCCGCAAGAAGAATCAGTCCCCGGAACTCATCCGAATGCTCCTGCAGGTACGTAGCGGCAGTCACACCACCGAGCGAGTGACCTGCCATATACCACTGATCGTAGTGATACTCCTGCTGGATATCTTTCGCAGCGTCCGCATCCAGCATCGCCATGTGGAACGGCATTTCCACCAGGAAACAGTCACCCCACTCCTCGGCGATCTGATACATGAGAGGTGCATAAGCTTCCGCCTCCACTTTGGCCCCGGGATAAAAGATCACTGCCCGTGAATCCGACGGTCCGTCAAACATCAGCCCGTTGGAAGCTGGTGTTACCGCCACCGTCTCACTGCTGATCAGAAACGGTTCTGCCGATTCATCATGATGACTGTACATGGACAGATACACTGCCCCGGTTGCCGCCATCAGCAGGACCGCAGCCAATACAGTCCAAAGGACCTGGCTCCATTTCCGCTTCCTGTCTCTCTTCCTGCATATCACGGATACCAGCAGGACTGCTGCCAATATACATGCCAGCATCCAGCCGGCGCTCATTAAGATCCATTTCATAGTTTTCTCCAAAAAACAAGAGCAGCGATGGACGCTGCTCTTACAGTCATTCTGAGATTAACGTTTCTTCTTTCCGAAAATACTGGAGTGTCCATTCTCTTTTGCAGGAGTTTCTCCCACGGATGCGGAGAACTTCCGCAACAGTTCCTTCTGCTCGGATGTGAGGTTCTTGGGAACTACGACTCGCACCGTCACATATTGATCGCCGCGGCCGGAACCTCTCAGATACTGGATTCCCTTTCCTTTCAGCCGGAATACCGATCCGGTCTGTGTTCCTTCCGGAATATTCAGCTTCACCTTTCCGTCGATGGTGGGAATCTGGATCTCTCCGCCCAGTGCTGCCTGTGCATAGCTGATCTCCTGCTCCAGCAGAACATCCGATCCTTCCCGTTCAAAACGGGCGTCAGGACGGACGATAACGTAGACTAGCAGATCTCCGGCAGGTCCGCCGTTGGAACCGGCGTTGCCCTGTCCGCGCAGAGAAACGGTCTGTCCATCATCAATACCGGCAGGGATCGTAACATTGATCTTATGCTGCTTGCGGATCTTACCCATTCCATGACAGGTGTTGCACGGATCCTTTACGATCTTACCGGTTCCATGGCACTGCTGACAGGGTGCGGAAGACTGGACCATGCCCAGAGGTGTTCTCTGTGTCGTCCGAACCGCGCCGGTGCCTTTACAGTTCGGGCAGGTCTCCGGCTGAGTTCCCGGTTTGGCACCAGAGCCGCTGCAGTCAGCGCAGGTCTCCACACGGGCCACGGAAATATCCTTTTTGCAGCCAAATGCTGCCTCTTCGAAGCTGATGGAGATGTTTGTACGGATGCTCTCTCCTTTGCGCGGACCGTTGCTTCTGCGTGCACCGCCGCCTCCGAAAATGTCGCCAAATCCGAATCCTCCGAAGATGTCGCCGAAAATATCGCCCAGATCACCAAATCCGCCGGGACCATACGGGCCGGCATTGGGATCGAATGCCGCATGGCCGTACTGGTCATACAGCTGTTTCTTTTCGGGATCCGACAGGATCTCGTAGGCTTCATTGATCTCCTTAAAACGTTCCTCGCAGGCTTTGTCACCCGGATGCAGGTCAGGATGGTTCTCTTTCGCCAGTTTTCGGTATGCTTTTTTCAGTTCGTCCTCGGTTGCCTCTTTCGAGACACCCAGGACTTCATAATAGTCTCTTTTATTAGTCGCCATTCACGTCACCCCACTTCGGGTTTTCTTCTGTCGAAAAACGGCAGTGCGTGTATTCTAACACTATCACTGTCGATTATCAACATTATACTCCTGTTCTGTCGGCAAACATTGGGGCGGCAGGGCCGCCCCAATAATCTGTTGAATTACTTGTCGTCGTCCACAGTGGTGTAATCGGCGTCGTAGTAATCTGCACCGCCGTCTCCACCGCCGGGAGCACCCTGAGTCGGATCAACTCCGGCATCTCCGGCAGCGCCGCCGGCCTGCTGATACATCTTTTCCGACACTTTGTAGAATGCCTGAGTCAGCTCTTCGGTTGCGCTCTTGATGGACGCGGTATCGGTTCCCTGCAGTGCAGTCTTCAGAGCCTCTTTCTTGCTCTCGATTTCTGCTTTCTCAGCGTCATCCAGTTTGTCGCCCATCTCCTCCAGAGTCTTCTCGGTCTGATAGAGGATCTGATCGCCCTGGTTACGGGTATCGACTTCTTCTTTTCTCTTGGCATCTTCAGCGGCAAACTGCTCTGCCTCACGAACGGCCTTTTCAATGTCTTCCTTGGACATGTTGGTGGAAGAAGTGATGGTGATGTGCTGTTCTTTGCCGGTACCAAGATCCTTTGCGGATACATTGACGATGCCGTTGGCATCGATATCGAATGTTACCTCGATCTGAGGAACGCCGCGGCGTGCCGGAGCGATTCCGTCCAGATGGAACTGTCCGAGAGACTTGTTGTCTCTGGCCATTTCACGTTCGCCCTGCAGAACATTGACTTCCACGGAAGTCTGGTTGTCAGCTGCAGTGGAGAAGATCTGGCTCTTCTTGGTGGGGATGGTCGTATTGCGCTCGATCAGTCTGGTGCACACACCGCCCAGGGTCTCAATGCCCAGGGAAAGCGGAGTGACGTCCAGAAGCAGGATGCCTTCCACATCGCCGCCGAGAACACCGCCCTGAATGGCAGCGCCGATTGCAACACACTCGTCAGGGTTGATGCCCTTGAATCCTTCTTTGCCGGCAATGGATTTGACCATGTCCTGAACTGCCGGGATACGGGTGGAGCCGCCAACAAGGAGGACCTTGTTGATCTGACCAGCAGACAGTCCGGAATCGGAAAGTGCCTGACGGACAGGGCCTGCGGTCTTCTCGACCAGATGAGCCGTCAGCTCGTTGAATTTTGCTCTGGTCAGAGAGATGTTCATATGCTTCGGGCCGGTAGCATCTGCCGTGATGTACGGCAGATTGATCTCAGTAGTGAGAACACCGGACAGCTCGATCTTTGCTTTTTCTGCTGCTTCGCGAAGTCTCTGCATTGCAACTTTGTCACCGGAAAGATCAATGCCTTCCGTCTTCTTGAACTCGTCGACCAGATACTTGGTGATGCATGCGTCGAAGTCGTCACCGCCGAGTCGGTTGTTGCCAGCGGTTGCAAGAACTTCGATAACGCCGTCGCCGATCTCCAGAATGGAAACGTCGAAGGTGCCGCCGCCCAGATCGTAGACCATGATCTTCTGATCATTTTCTTTGTCCAGTCCGTAAGCAAGGGCTGCTGCCGTAGGCTCGTTGATGATACGCTTTACGTCCAGACCGGCGATCTTGCCGGCATCTTTGGTAGCCTGACGCTGTGCGTCGGTGAAGTATGCAGGAACCGTGATTACTGCTTCCGTCACGGTCTGTCCCAGATAAGCTTCTGCGTCGGCTTTCAGCTTCTGGAGGATCATTGCGGAGATCTCCTGCGGAGTATAAGACTTGTCGTCGATTTTGACTTTATAATCGGAGCCCATCTCACGCTTGATGGAAGTGATGGTGCGATCCGGGTTGGTAACAGACTGACGTTTAGCAACCTGTCCGACCATTCTCTCGCCTTCTTTTGAAAAAGCGACAACGGACGGAGTGGTGCGGGCGCCTTCTGCGTTTGCGATAACAACAGCTTCGCCGCCTTCCATAACGGATACGCAGCTGTTGGTGGTTCCAAGGTCGATGCCAATGATTTTGCCCATAGTTTTATTTCCTCCAAATATATATAGATGTTTTATTTACGAATGATTAATTTGCAACTTTGACCATTGCAAAGCGGATAACTTTTTCTCCGAGTTTGAAACCTTTCTGGAAAACTTCCACGATTTCATTCTCACCCTTTGTTTCATCTTCCACATGCATCACTGCATTGTGCAGATTGGGATCAAAAGGTTGTCCCACGCTCTCGATCTCCGTGACCCCGAGATTCTCCATGGTCTTATTGAATTGTGCCATGATCATTTCCACGCCCTTGCGGTACGCTTCATCTTCCGTCGGCTGATCCAACGCACGGACCAGATTGTCATATACCGGAAGGAACTTATTCAGGACATCCGCTTTGATGTCTCCGTAAAGTGCTTCCCGTTCCTTCTGACTTCTTTTCCGATAGTTGTCATACTCGGCCATCAGTCTCAGATACTTGTCATTTGCTTCCTTGACCTGCTGCTCTGCAGACGGTTTTTTCTCGGCATCCTCTTCTTTGTTTTCTTCCTGTTTCTTCGAGCTCTTTTTGGAATTGTCTGGTTTCTTAGAGCTTTTCTTCGCCTTGGGTTTTTCCTCAGCTTCTTCTGCTTTCGCTTCCGTGGTTTCTTCTGTTTCTTCTTTTATTTCTTCAGAAGCTACTTCTGCTTCCTTGTTTTCTTCTTCAAGGTGATCATTCTTAGCTTTGCTCATAGATTAATCCCGATCCTCCTTTATGATTAGTTTATTATTTAAGCCTGGTGGAGGAGCTTCTCCTCCGCCGAACCGTCGGGACAGTCCGTCGGCAAGCATTTTCAGTTTTGCTGCTACGGAAGAATAATCCATTCTGGTAGGACCTACGACACCGATGAGTCCTCTCATGTTATCGCCCGCATCATAGCTGGCCACGATGACACTGGAGTCTTTCAGTTCTTCCGCCACATTTTCCGGCCCAATCAGGACCTTCACTTCGTCTCCGGCCATAAGTTCCGTCTCACCAGGGAGAATGTATCCTCCGTTGGACAGGTAGCTCATCAGCTGATGCGCCTTGTCCGGATCCCGGTATTCCGGCTGGCTCAGAAGGCGGTTCTCGCCGGTAATGTGCGCTTCCGGTGTTCCGGATTCACCCAGAACCTCGATCACGAAGGAGGCGATAACGCGGGTCAGTCCCAGCGTCTCTCCGGAAGCTCGTTCCGTATTGGAGATCAGCTGTGCCGTAACTTGTTCTTCCGTAATACCGGTAAAGTTTGCATTAAACAGACTGCTGAGTCTCTGGATCGTATCTCTCGTTACGGATACGGGGAGATGTACCAGTTTGTTCTTTACCGTATTGTTCGTCAGCATCACTACGATGATGAATGTGTTGGCATCCACATAGATGATGTCAAACCGGGAGATCGTTGCCGGAGCGGACGCGGAAATGGTCAGCACCGGATAATTCGTGAGCTGGGATGCCAGCTTACCGATATCTGCCATTGCGTTATCCAGCTGCATCATCTTGGAATTCAGTTCCCGATTGATGCTCTCGCTCTCTTCCAGAGACATCTTCTGCCGTTCCATGAGCTCATTGACATAGATCCGGTAGCCCATCGGCGTCGGCACACGGCCGGCTGATGTATGGGGCTGTTCCAGATACCCCATAGAAACCAGTTCCGCCAGCTCGTTTCGAATCGTCGCTGTGGAACAGTTCAGATCCGATATTTGCGCAATCGTCTTGCTGCCGACCGGTTCCGCCGTGCGGATGTACTCTTCTACCACAGAAGTCAGTATGGTTTTTTTGCGTTCACTCAGCTCCATCTTGCTTCTCCTGGGGATCCAGTTTCGTTTGGCACTCTTGCGCCGCGCTTGCTGGCACTCTTATTCTTCGAGTGCTAATATAGCACTTCGGGATTGCCAAGTCAATAATTTTTCTTTCAATTTCGAAGTTTGTTCATAATCTTTTGGTTCTTCACGGAACTTTGGGGGATGAAAGTCTAACTTCTGGAAGGGATAAGTAGCGAATTAGGGTAAAGAAGTAAAGGTCA
>Ga0310695_10011164_pt1 | contig 12906 bp, 9 predicted proteins | sample RumenRJG_04DNA_FD_203882 | JGI IMG/M metagenome (GOLD analysis project Ga0310695, IMG submission 203882) | Bovine rumen microbial communities from Lethbridge, Alberta, Canada - RJG_04 (v2) (version 2) | ecosystem: Host-associated > Mammals > Digestive system > Stomach > Rumen | place: Canada...
GCCATTCCAAGGCCTGCGAAGCCCATCATGGCTCCGTTGGCATTCTTGGCAGCGTCTTTCATGGCCTGGGCGTTTGCCTGAACGGTCATGCCGGCCGCGATCGCCGCGTTGCTGCCCGCCGCAAGGCTGAGCTGCAGTTCCTTGATCCTGTTTTCATCCTCTTCGGAAGCCTTGACGCTGCTCACGCCGCAGGTGACGATCTCAATGCCGTAGACCTGTCCCCAGGTTGAGGACAGTTCAGTGTTGAGAGCCTCGGAGAGCTCTTTAGTATGTCCGGGCAGGGAGCTGTAGCGGATTCCCTGTTCGGAAATTCTGGCGAAGGCGGGCTGAAGGGCTGTGAGGAGCTCGGAGCGGAGCTGGTTCTCAATCTTGTCACGGGTATAGTCCCTGTCGACATTGCCGCAGACATTTTTGTAGAACAGGATCGGGTCTGTCATCTTGTAGACATACTCGCCAAAGCAGCGGATGGAAATATCGAGATCAAGGCCGATATTTCTGTCCACGACACGGAAGGGAACCGGGCTGGCGGTGCCGTACTTATTGCCGATAATGTTCTTGGTATTGAAATAATAGACGCGCTGATCATGAGCGGTCACTCCGCCGTAGGCGACACGGGCGGCGAACTTCTTGAAGCTCTCCATGATACCCTTCCCAAGGCCGCCGGCAAACACGCTGGGCTCCGAGGATGTGTCATAGGTGTAAGCCCCGGGCTCCGCGCAGATATCCACGATCGCGCCCTGATCCACGATGATCATACACTGGCCTTCATTGACCACGATCGTAGAACCGTTTGTGATGATATTGTCGCTGCCGCCCTTGTTCAGGAGGCCCGATTTGCCGTTGTGATGCTCGCCCTTGCGGACGAGGACGCTTGTCGGCATTTCAGAGCAGTAAAAATAATCTTTCCACTGATCTCCAAGTATACTGCTGAGTGATGCTCCTGCTGCTAAAATAAGTCCCATCTTAAACCTCCCTGAATAATATATCAATATATCCTGTTTTACATCTGGTGGCGCACCACCGCATATTCATCCCCGTTCCGGTAGTAGGGGCAGGTATAGTGCGTATCTGTCAGAAAGCGGGCGTATTCGTCCTCATCCATGTCGATCTCACAGATGTAGTCGCCATATTCCTCATCGTATGCGCAAAAAGCACAGCTGTCACATTCGTTCTGCATAAAAATCCTGCCTGGGAAAAAGTACTTTGCGTTCCGGTCTCGGTTTCCCTGGTCTTCCGGCCAAACCAATTATTACTTTCCGGCTGCGGTTTCCCCATCCTTCCGGCCATGATCTGTTTTATTTTCCGGTCACATTTTCTTCTGCCATGCGGGCGTGGCCGGTTTTTACTTTCCGGTCACGATCTCTATCGCCTTTTCGAGCTGATTGTCCGTGCCGTCCTTCTCAAATGCCTCTGAATCATATTCTACGACAACATCAGGCTCAATACCCACTTTGTGAATATTGCGTCCCGCGCGGGTGTAATAATCCGCCACGGTGATCTTGAGCGCAGTGCCGTCATCCAGGGGATAGAGGTTCTGGACGATGCCCTTGCCGTAGGTTGTCACTCCGACAAGCTTGCCGATCCCGGCATCCTGGATGGCGCCCGAGAGGATCTCGGAAGCGCTTGCCGAGTACTCATTCACGAGAACTGCCAGAGGCAGGTTGAAGTCCGCGCCGGGGCACTTATACTCCTCGCGCCTGCCGTTTTTGTCCTCCATGTAGAAGATGAGTCCCTCGGGAAGAAGCTCGGAAGCGATCTGGGTGACTGCGGAGACAGTCCCTCCGGGGTTGTTCCTCAGGTCGATGATCAGAGATGTCATGCCCTGCTTTTTAAGTTCCGCCAGATTTTCATCAAACTGGGCGGGGGTCACATCGTCAAACTGGGTAATCGCCAGATAACCGATCTTGCCGTCCAGCATTTTGGAATCGACCGTGGGGACATTGATGGTCCTGCGGGTGGCCGTCACGGTGATATACTGGCCGTCCCGGGAGACCTTGATGTCTACCGTGGTTCCTTCCTCGCCCTTGACCAGGGCGGCCACATCTGACGTGCTCATAGACAGGGTATCGGTTCCGTTGACTTCGCAGATGATATCTCCGGCCTTCAGTCCGGCTTCCTCCGCCGGTGTTCCGGGCATGATACTGGTGAACATGGGGGCTCCTGTCCCCTCCTGCAGGCCGATATAAGCACCGATTCCTTTATAAATTCCCGTGGTATCCTCAGTGAGTGACTTGTACTCGTCTTTGGTATAGTACTCGGTATAGGGGTCTCCCAGTGAGCTCATGAGCCCCTTGTACATGCCGTTTTCCAGAGTCTCTTCCTTTATGTCCTCCGGCTCATAGTAGTACTCCCTGATATACTGCTCGAGAACATCCAGCTTATTCATGGAGTTCCTGTTCACCACGGAGCCTTCTTCTGAAGAATCTCCCCCCTGCGTGGCAGCAATATGCATGGGGAACAGACGCGAGGCGATAAAGAGCAGCGCGATTCCCGCTGCCAGTCCCAGAATAAAGAATCCCGCTTTTCCGGCCCATCCGCCTTTCTTCCTCTTTCCTTCAAGGATCTGCCTGTATTCAGGGTATCCGCCGGACTGCGGCTGCGGGATACCGCCCGGAGCCTGTCCAAACTGCTGAGGCTGCTGTCCCTGCGGTGCCTGTCCAAACTGCTGAGGCTGCTGTCCCTGCGGCGCCTGGCCAAACTGCTGGGGCTGCTGTCCCTGCGGCGCCTGGCCAAACTGCCGGAGCTCCTGTCCCTGCGGCACTTGGCCAAACTGCTGGGGCTGCTGTCCCTGCGGCACCTGGCCAAACTGCTGTGCCTGTGGATCCTGACCTGCTGAATACATATTTCCTTCGTCCATATCTGTAGCTAAAACCTCCTGTTAAATGATCTGACATGCCGCGTCCTGACGATGACGTGCCCCCGGCCCGCCGTCCCTGAAAACAGGCTGTCAGATTATTCTGCCGTCCCGAGTCATGACGATGACGCGCCCCCGGCGCGCCGTCCAAAAAGAAGGGCTGTCAGAAATCATACTGCTCCATGTACTTCATGTATTTGACGACCATGAGAGCAATCTTGAATGTAATGGCGTCCTCAAAGACACGCAGGTCCAGACCTGTGCTCTTCTGGAGTTTGTCCAGCCTGTAGACCAGCGTATTCCTGTGGATGAAGAGCTGACGTGAAGTCTCCGACACATTCAGGCTGTTTTCGAAGAACTTGTTGATGGTGGTCAGTGTCTCCTGATCGAAGTCGTCCGGATTTTTCCCCTTGAAGATCTCACGAATAAACATCTTGCAGAGCGGGATCGGAAGCTGATAGATCAGGCGCCCGATTCCGAGCTCATTATACGCGATGACAGTCCTGTCCTCAAAGAAAATCTTGCTGACATCCAGGGCCATCTTGGCCTCTTTAAAGGAACGGCTGACCTCTTTGATCTCCTCGACGACCGTGCCGTAAGCGACCCTGATTTCGGTGATCCCCATCTTGTGAAGGTGGTCCTCGATCCCATGAGCCGTCTTCTCAATCTCCTTTTCCCTGCTGCTGTCGGAAAGCTCCTTGACGATAACCACATTGCTCTCGTCCACGGCAGTGACAAAATCAGAAGAGCTGACTCCGACATACTCCTGCATCAGTTCCAGGACATTCCTGTCGCGGTCCGAGCCGTTCTCGATGATAATGACCACGCGCCACACATCCGGCACGATGCGGAGCTTTTTCGCCCGGCTGTAAATATCGACGAGAAGGAGATTGTCCAGAAGCAGATTCTTCATGAAGCTGTCCTTGTCATAGCGCTCCTTGAATGCCGCCATCAGGCCGCGCAGCTGAAACACTGCCATCCGCCCCACCAGCAGGGTATTGTCGCTTTCCCCCTTGACGACCAGGACATACTCCAGCTGCTGCTCTTCCAGCACCTTAAAAAACTGAAAAGGTCCTGCGGACTGTGAATCCGCGGGTGATACCACAAAATCCGGTATTGCATGAACCGCATCTGAAAATACAGGCGCGGTAGAAACCACTTCTCTTCCTTCCGCATCCATGATGCAGATTTCCAGATGTGTTATATCTTTTATCCCTTCTATTGTATTCTGTAAAACCTGATTAGAAACCATCCTGCCCACTCTTTCCTGCGAACCAATATCCGCATTGAACATTACGATATTCCCCGCCTAATATTTTAATGTAATTTGCGATAATAATCCACAAATTTTTTCAATTTTTTTGTAAAAAATACACAAATACAACAATGTCATTTGGCGGATTATCAGATGTCGCGGAAACAGGGAGCAGCTGCCTGCAGCCGCCTCAGGGCGGAAAAATGCATTGCGCGGACCGCGTCAGCGCAAAATCGCACGGTTCCTGTCAGCTTGAACGCGCGGACCGCATCAGCGCAAATCACATGCTTCCTGTCAGCTTGATTTGCATGAATCGCGTCAGCGCAAATCGCACGGTTCCTGTCAGCATAAAGGCACGGATCGTCAAAACGTAAAAGGAGGACCCCGTCGAACCGGTGTCCTCCCAGTCATTGATCACAATAATATGATCCGGTCTTCTTCGATGGAAATTTTGTTTTCCTTCAGCAGATGACCGACAGCCCGCTTGAATTCGTTTTTGCTCATGTGCGCTTCCTCCCGGATCAGTTCGGGGGAAGCCTTGTCTGTAAACGGGATCACTCCGTCCCGGTCTTTCAGCATCTGCAGGATGGTCCGGGCGTCTTCCTCGATCTGAAGGAACCCCTTCTCCCGGATGCTCAGGTCAATCTTGCCGTCGGGTTTAATGCCCGTGACTCTGGCCTGAACCACATCGCCCGCCTTCAGCTCCCGCACCAGCTCACGTCTGGGGATCAGAGCGGAATAGATGCTGTCCACAGCGACAAATGCGCCGAAATTGCGGCTGGTCTCGTAGACAATGCCCGTCACCTGATCGCCGGTGTGATAAGGGCTGTCCGTGCGCAGCCAGGGATAAACATTCATGGTCGCGCAGAGCCTCTCACTCTTATCGATATAGACTGCCACCAGAACGGTCTGTCCCTCTTTGACTCTCTCCTTAGGCTGTTCGTGATAAGGAAGCAGGAGATCCTTGTCCAGCCCCCAGTCCAGAAACGCGCCTATGCGGCTGACCTGGATCACAGTCAGATAGCCCACCTGATGCAGGGTAAGCTTGGGTTCCTTGCGGGTGGCGATCAGTCTGTCCTCGGAATCTTTGTAGAGAAAGACTTCCAGCTCATCTCCGATCGCCGCGCCTTCAGGTACCTGGGAGCGAGGCAGAAGCACACGCTCATTCGGAACGTCTCCGGTGAGATATACTCCGAACGGAACCTGCTTATCTATTTTTAATACTTGTTTTTCTCCAATTTTCAGCATAATTGCCCTTTCCTGAATTATCATCGGAAAATGATGATGACTAATAAAAGTCGTCCTCTTTCCCACATGGTACTTAAGAAAGAAGGCCTTGAACTGCAATTAACATGTTACAGGGTATCCAGCTGATCTTCTAATCAAATGAATCAAAGTCCTGTCCATTTCACAGAATCATACATTTTACAGAATCATTTATAGATGATTTCCAGAACCGCGTAAGGCAGTCCATCTTCAACAGCATTGAGCGAAATACAGGCTTTCCGGCGTTCCTGCTCGGAAGGCAGTTGGTAAACCACCGGAACGATCACATCTCCGATCACTGCCTGCCGCCGGTATTCGATCCGGAGCGTCTTCGGAACTGCTCCCTCAGGGAGAAGCCCTGCAGCCAGTCTCACATACTGACCGTTATTGACATGTCTGTTTGTGTCCAGATGATATTCCTTGATGGTCATCTCCGGCATCACATTTCCCGACTCTTTTGGAATCCGTATCTTTCTGGAATCATAGTGCATGTCGATCCGCTCTTCGAGCAGGTACTTATCCCGTATTTCCGGTGGGATGCGAACCGGTCTGGATGTCTTCGTATCGATCAGGGTCCAGATGGAATTGGCATTCGCAAGCCTCTCTCCATCAGGTGTCTCCATCAGGAAATTACGAAGCCCCATGCCCCCCTTCATCTCATAGGGAAGGGTCCCCACCCTGATCTTTTCACCAAGACCGGGCATTCTTTGAATTTCGGCACGCCAGTAAACAATGATCCAGGCGAGATTTTTTTCCCGCAGGTATTCCACACCTGCGCCCAGGTCTTCCGACTGAAAAGTCGAGCAGTCCTGAAAGTAATCGATCAGTTTTTCCGTTGTCAACCTGCCGTCAGCTCCGATTTCGCTGTAACGGACACGGCTTTCAAATACATACATCCGCGCCTCCGCTGTTTCAGGCCTTCATAGTTCTCCGTTCAAGGGTTCCCGTCCTTCAGGTTATAGAAGACAGCCGCATGGATCGCGGCACACATCTATCATTTTTCTGCTGTATCCGTCTGTGGCAGATTGCCGGTCTTCAGGAATCCTCCCTGACTCCTCTGAGCTGCGGTATGGATCCGCCGCCCGCCGGGGAATCAATCAGCCGTGCTTTCCTTTTATGAGAAATCCCTTTGAATTGAAATAGCACCTGTGCCCGTTGATGGTCTTCCAGCCTGTCGCCATGACATTTGTTCTCCTGTCAAAATAGCGCCACTTGCCGTTCATCTTTTTCCATCCGGCAACAAGCCAGCCCGTCTCCTGACCGGCATAATAGACCCTGCCGTGATACCTGAAGAATCCCGTCAGCCGGACACCTTTCGTGTTGAAGAAATACCTGTGTCCGCCGATCAGGTGTCTGCCGGACCTGTACCTCTTACATGTCGACCTGGAAAAATAATAAAGCTTTCCGCCGATCCACTGCCATCCGCGGAGGAGCTTGCCGGTGCTGACAGAAGCATAGTACCAGCTGCCGTCGACCTCGAAAAAGCCCGAGGCTCTCTTACCGGAGCGTTTGAAATAGTAGCGGGCACCGTCAATCGTCATAAATTTCTTTTTGACTTTTTTTCCGTTTCCGTCCAGATAGTAGACTTTGCCGTCGATGATCTTCCAGGTATTTCTGTCTTTTGATTTCGAAGATTTCCTGTTGAGAAGGATCGTCTGACGGCTTCCACCGCTCCCCAGTCTCCAGGGTGCATGGTAGACGTTGGTTGTATGGGCATTTACGATCGGCATACCGGAGGAATTGGTTCCGACACACAGCGCAGTGTGATCGTATATGCCATCTCCCTGCCAGTCATAATAGACAGGGTTTCCGCGTCTGACGCTGGAATTATCCGCGGTGATCTTCATGCCGTATTTGCTGAAGTGCTTCCTGGTGGCCGGCACATTGATCCAGGCTACGGAACCCGGGTACCATTCGCTGGTGTGAGGCATACCTCCGGCGGACAGGCACTGTGATACGAAGTTGCAGCAGTCACCGCCCACATGACTATAATCATAATAACGATGGTTATAGTGTTTCCAGTATTTGTTTGAATATTTTATGGCATCATCGGCGTTATAGCCGTCATAATAGGCAGCCCCGATTCCGGATCCGGCTGTCTGCTCCACTTCCGCGTCGGCATAAAGGGCAGCCTCTGTCTCCCGCGCCCTGCTGAATGGAAGGACTACCGCCTTCTCGTTGATCTCAAATGCCACAGCTGCTTTCTCCGGCGCGGCTCCGTCCTGTTCCCCGCCGTCACCGTCTCCGGGTACATTCGTGACGATCTGCGCGTACGCGGTCACTGCGGCATCCGCATCCGATTTGACCGGATACAGGTTGTCGGGAGCCTCTGTGGATTCCATTTCCGGATCAACTTCCTGATGCTTGAGCCAGTTAAAGTTCACTTCCGTATCGTTGACTTCGAAAGGTGTCCACAGACCATCTGAATTGCGTTTCAAAGAGAGGGAGAAATTATAAATATAAGAGGAGGCATTCTCCGGACCTTTTCCGTCTGCAGTGCCATAACCCTGAGTCATCCACTCATCTACGGCGAGCTTCAGGACTCCGTCCTCCTCTGTCTTACAGGAAGTAATCTGATATCTGGGAATCATTTCCCGGATAGCGGAATCCTCGGTAATCATCAGCAGAGTATAATCACTCTGCAGATCCCACTCATGGCAGACCCCGTCTTTGGCGGACATCTCCAGTCCCGCCGCCTTAACGGCTTCGGTCTCCTTCTCGCTCTTCTTCTCCTCGGAAGACAGCTCCTTGTTGATCCTTGCCATGATATAGTCGATTTTCGCAGCCTCATAGGCATCCATAACCTTAAGGATGTCACTGCTTCCGTCTTTGCCGAGCTCAGCATCCAGTGCGCTCACATCCGACCGCGTATTCTGGGCTGACATGAGAATGGCAGAATCCGAAAGATCGCCGGCATCATTGAAGAAGGCCTCGATCCCCTCGTCAAAAGTGACAAGCTCCTCCTTCTCTTCTTTCTTTCCCTTGCTGGCGTCTTTCCCCTTCTCATTTGTCTTTCCGGCTTTCTCCGCGCTCTGCGAGGCAGAAACAGAAGACGCGCCCGTACTCTCCGCAGCGGAAACAGGAATAAATGATGTTCCCGCAGCGACACATACAGCTGCAAGCCCCAGGGCAAATGACCCGACTATCTTTTTCAGAGTTAATGATACCGTTTCCAAACTCCCCCTCCGTTCTATCCGCGGCCCTTCAATCGCCCCGGACTTCCTGTAACTTCTATAACTTATAGAAATTAAATCATACAGCCAACATCTTGTCTCATCACACCGTCCCTCCACTTTTTTGCATTACACAAAAGCATACCTGATCGAAGATAAAAATTCTGTCCATGTCTCCGGGAAAGCCATCATCGATCCAGTCATGCAAATCGTGTCATAATAATACAAAAATCTGGTGTGCATATATTATATACTCCAAAAAACGTCATGTCTACCTGCAATATTTGACCAAACGGCGTAATATTTTTGTAACATATTTGCCTCACTGTTACACCTTTCATAAAATGAGCGTCAAAAAACCTGTAATTATGCGGTTTTCTGACATTTTTCCACACTCTCCGCATACTTCGCATCTGTCACCCCCTTTGTCCAATACGTTTTTGAAATCGTTTTCGTTTTTTAATGACGGTTTTGGACAGACCAGTATAAAACGCACATCCTGTTATTGTACGTCAAAGCGTACAATTCAGGGAGATGTCACTTAATGACGGTTTTGGACAGACCAGTATGAAACGCACATCCTGTTATTGTACGCTAAAGTATACAATCCCGGGGGAGGGCACGGCGCGCGGAGGACGGCAACAGGGTATAGGCAGCCGTGCTGCCCTCTGCCCCCGGCCGGCCCGTGTCCGCCGTAAGGCGGAAAACGACATTACACAGGCCGTGTATTCAGGACTCGCTCGCGAGTCCTGCGCGCGTATCCCACGACTGAAGTCACGGGTATTGCGCGATGAAGAATAAAAAAGGGGTTTACCGCGTCTCTGTCAGAGAACGATAAACCCTCATGTCTGTGAGCTGGGCTAGCAGGATTCGAACCTGCAAAATGACGGAGTCAGAGTCCGCTGCCTTACCGTTTGGCTATAGCCCAATGCTTATTTGCAACCGTACAACTCTCGGCTACGAATCCAAATTATACGGTATCATTTTGGAAAAAGCAAGCACTTTTTTTCTTTTCCCGCAAATTTACCTTTTTTAACCTTTTTTCTAGTTGACTTTTTTCTTTTTTTCTATTTGACTTCTTCTTTCCCGGACTTTTTTCAGCATTTTGTGAGGGAGTTTTATCGAGTCCGGATTCCAAAAACGTGAGCCGGCAGGCGTCACCCGGGGGCTGGTTTTCACGCCCCGGGCAGGGATCTGCGCGGCTCACGGTACAGGTATGTTTTATCTGCGGTACCCGGTCCAGGTATTGTTTTATCTGCGGTACCCGGTGCAGGTTTATTATTTGCGTCTGCCGAACATGTGGTAAAGGAGAAGAAGCATGGGATAGAGCTCCAGTCTGCCTGCAAGCATGTCGAACATGAGAACAAACTTTGACGCCAGGGACAGATGTCCGAAGTTGGCGGTGGGGCCTACCGCGGAGAGACCGGGACCGATATTATTGATGGTCGCCGTCACTGCGGTAAAGACCGTCTCCAGGCTCTCGCCTCCGTCAAATGCAGTGACCAGGAGAACTGATGAGCAGAAGATAACGATATAGATTCCCAGGTACATAATGACGGAGCGGACCGTCTCGTTCTCAACCGGTTTGCCGTCCATGTGCACGGATGTGACCGCTCTGGGATGGATATAGTGGTGGATCTCCTGGAGTCCTGCCTTGACCAGGATGATGATACGGGAGACCTTGATCCCGCCTCCGGTGGAGCCCGCGCAGGCGCCAATGAACATGATCAGCACCAGCAGGCAGCGGGAGTACTGGGGCCAGAGGTCAAAGTCCGCGGTGGCATAGCCGGTCGTCGTAATGACAGAGCCGACCTGGAAGGCTGCGTGGTGGAAAGCCAGGAACAGATTGTCAAACATCTTGTGGATGTTGATGGTGATGGTTACGACACTGAAGGCGATGATCAGGAAGTACCAGCGGACCTCTGTGAGCCTGAACGCGTCCTTTTTATCCTTTCCGAGGAAAAGGAAAAAGTAGGCGTTGAAGTTGACCCCAAAGAGGATCATGAACACAGTGATGATTCCCTGCTGAAGAAGAGGGTAGCTTGCTATGCTGTCCCCCAGGACGCCGAAGCCTCCGGTACCTGCCGTGCCGAAGCTGAGGCAGAGCGTGTCAAAGAGAGGCATGCCGGCCACAAGGAGCAGAATGATCTCGGCCACAGTCATGCCGAAATAGATTATGTAGAGGATCTTGGCAGTGTCCCGGATCTTGGGCACCAGCTTGCCCACGACGGGGCCCGGGCTCTCCGCCCGCATCATGTGGATCTGATTTCCCGTCCCGCCTTTGCGCATGGGCATAATGGCCAGAACGAAGACAATGACTCCCATGCCTCCGACCCAGTGAGTAAAGCTTCTCCAGAACAGGCCCGCATGGCTCAGGGCTTCCACGTCCGAAAGGATACTGGATCCGGTGGTCGTAAAGCCGGAGATAGTTTCAAAGAGCGCGTCCGGGTAGCTGGGGATATCCCCGCAGAGCACGAAGGGAAGGGCACCGCAGAGACTGATCACGATCCAGACCAGTCCGACACTGATGAAGCCTTCCTTTGTATAAAATGACGCCCTCGTTTCCACTTTGAAATTGATCAGATAGCCGATCAGGTAGTAGGCGGCTGCAAGCCCCAGGTAGATCAGCCCCTCTCTCTCCCGGTAAATCATACCGGTCAGGGCGGGGAGCAGGAGGAATATGGCCTCGAACTTCATCACCAGTCCGGTCGTTCGCCGTATCACGGAATAATTCATAAATTTTGCACCTCTTATCAGGAAAAGACGGTCATCCGCAGGCCGGCGTCGTCTGTGTCATGTGATCAGGGCTCCGGATGCCCCGGTCCTCTCGCAGGCATCTCTTCACATGCCTTCACACCGTTTCCTGCCTGTCATGTTTTAGTCGCGCTTTGGTCCGGTCTCCTTGAGAATATCACGGGCATTCTGGAAACCAATCTGTGTTGTCACAACGATCACTCTGTCATCGACCTCGATCGTGGTCTGACCGTTAGGGACAATGACCTGGTGTTTCCTGTAGATGCAGGCAATCAGAACTCCTTTTCTGAGAGGAAGATTTGAGAGAGGTATTCCGATCACGGGCGATCCCGCCCTGATCAGGAATTCAAGCGCCTCGGCTTTTCCCTCGATAATATTATACAGAGTCTCGACGTTGCCCCCGGTGGAATTTTCCATGGCACGGACATAGCGGACGATATATTCCGCCACGATCTGCTGGGGATTCAGTATACTGCCCAGATTCATCTCGCTGATAATATTGTCGTAATTGATCCTGTTTACCTTTGTGATCAGCTTGATGTCATTGGTGGACACCCTGCGCGCGTACAGGGAAAGGAAGATATTTTCCTCATCCATACCTGTCAGGCTCACAAAGGACTCGCAGGTCTCAATGCCTTCTTCAAGAAGGATATTCTGGTTTGAGGCATCTCCGCAGATGACCGTTGCTGCCGGAAGCTCCGCGCTGAGCCTCCTGCATTTTTCCGGATCCTTCTCGATGATTGTCACCCGGATATTATTCTCCAGAAGAATCTTTGCCAGATAGAATCCGATGGTACTGCCGCCGACTATCATGCAGTTGGCAACACTTCTGCTCTTGAGACCGACCTTCTCGACGAAAGAGCGGGCACTCTTGGCACTGGCCACGACACTGATCGTGTCGCCCGCTTTCAGTCTGAAGGCGCCGTCGGGAATCGTGACGTCGTGGTTGGGACCGCGTTCCACCGCGCAGACAAGGACGTCTCCTTTTGTACTCTTTGAGATCTCCGCCAGTGATCTTCCTGCCAGGGATGAATTCTCCAGGACCGGGAATTTCAGCAGTTCGATGTGGCCGCGGGCGAAAGGTTCTATTTTGATAGCCGAGGGGAATTTCAGCAGTCTGGATGCCTCCATAGCTGCCGCGTATTCGGGGTTGACTGTCAGGGAAAGCCCCAGTTCCTCCCTGATAAAGCCGATCTCACTGTTATAGATGGGATTCCGGACACGGGCGATCGTACTGCAGTCACCTGCCTTTTTGGCAATCAGACAGGAAAGCAGATTCAGTTCATCCGAATCCGATGCGGCAATCATCAGATCCGCCTCCTCGACGCCGACATCCTTCTGCACTGAATGGCTTCCGCCGTTTCCCACAATGCCGATCACATCGCAGCTGCTGGAAACTTCATTGACCACCTGCTGATTTACATCGACAACACTGACATCATGTCCTTCTTCACAGAGCTGTCTGCAAAGGGCAGAGCCCACCTTGCCGCAGCCAACCACTATAATCTTCATGCTTCCTCTCAATCCGAGCGCTGTCAGACAAAAACGTTTCCCTCTTGTTTCTCCCTACCGCCGGGAGTCCCGTGCGGCATTACGGCATTCTG
>Ga0310695_10011167_pt1 | contig 12901 bp, 5 predicted proteins | sample RumenRJG_04DNA_FD_203882 | JGI IMG/M metagenome (GOLD analysis project Ga0310695, IMG submission 203882) | Bovine rumen microbial communities from Lethbridge, Alberta, Canada - RJG_04 (v2) (version 2) | ecosystem: Host-associated > Mammals > Digestive system > Stomach > Rumen | place: Canada...
CCCTTATAGGTGATAAGGAGGTCAACCACGTTGCCGTCAATCTTCGCAACCTCGGTCTTGATGTTGCTGAGCAGCAGGTTGATCTGCTCTGGGATCCACACGATGAGCGTGTGCTTCACGCCGTCCTGTTCTATTTTCACTTTATTAGGATGCTGCAGACTCTTCAGCAGACAGAAACCCCAGTAGTAGTTACGCAGGGCATCGTCGATACGGCCTTCGCGCTCGGCATTCTGAGCCGTATAGACGTAGCTGATGATACGGTCCTCTCGCTCTTCGAAAATCTTCTCGAGCTCGTCTTTCTCCATGTAACGGAAAACGTAGGCATTCGGCTCGTGCGTGACGATGATGCTCTTGGTGTTTGTCAGACTACCAGCGGCATAGGTTTTGATAACGGCCTCCATCGCCGTCTTCGAGTCAATCTTGTCACCGTCGTTAATCTGCTGCATGTCGAGACTGGTCTCGCTCTGCACGGTGACGGAGATCTTACTGATCAGATCGTTGAGAGCCGACTGCGTCGCTTTCGCATCGGTATCGCCACGACCCTCTCCCCAGATGTAGTCGTCATCGGCCTTAATACGGGCCACCTCGTCTAAAGGCTTCTGTGCCGCCACCCCGAGGGGTAGCAGCACCAGAAGCATGATGGATAGTATCTTTCTCATATCTTATCTGATAATTATTTGATCACAATCTTACGTCCATCCTTTACATAGACACCTTTCTTCGTGGGCTTAGCATCCAGACGGCGTCCGTCGAGTGAGTACCAAACACCCTCAGCATCTCCGAATTCTGAATTCTTAATTCTCAATTCTTCAATGCCTGTAGCATCGTCATTGCCTCCGATACTTTCAAGGGTGATGAAACTGCGGGTACTGGCCCTATGCGTAGTGTATGCCTGGAACGGACGGATGTCGCGGTAGTTCTGTTCGAACACGCTTCCCTCGGGATACTCACCACGGGTCTCACCTACGTTCAGGGCATAGACGCTGCTGCTCTTAGTCACCTGCTGGAAGGTTGCATGGAGAGTGACACCAGCACTAGTGCTTGACCGAGCCGAAGTAACGGGAACGGTGACATTTGAAGAAGAGAAGGTAACCGTTCCGTTCTGGTTGTATTCCGGTGGATAGATGATGTTGTTAGGCATACAGATGAGATACGGACGGTTGGCCTCGATCTTTGTGGCACGTGCCAGTCCATTAGTGGAGAGCTGACGGAGCCAGAAAGGATAGCCGTTGTCGCTACCACCGAAGGGTACGAGGGTTCCATGACTCTCGTGAGTGATGCTCTGCACGTCGAAGGGGAGGGCAATTGTTTCCCATCCGCGACAAACATCTATCTCTGTGGTCTGAGAGAAGTCACGTGAGTAGCTGATACTCTTAGCCGTGAACGACTGCGGACAGTAGAAGTTGTTATTGCCAGTTGCATCGGTCAATACAATCTCTGAAGCGACACCGTCGATGATGACGTTCTGCACACCTGATGTGGCCTTCGAGGCTTCCGTCACATAAACAAGCAGGTTCGGGTTGTCAATGCCAGAGAGCATATCGGCTGTCAGCGCGTTATCGGCGTTCCATACAATGGCTGCAATGGTCTTTGCCGCTTCGGAGCGTCCGCCAACACTCTTAAAGGCATCATCGAGTGTGGCATTGCCACTGACGTATGCCGTCAGTCCGTCGAACGAGGCTTCGCCCTGCGGCTGTTTGCGCATCATCTCCTCTACCTCGTTGATGATCTGATTGAGTTCTTCTGTCATGTGACGAACTTCCTCTTCACCAGCCGTATGTACCTTGTACATCTCACTGCCTTTAGCGGTCATATTCTCTAACTCCTCTAATGCCCAAGGCTCTACAGTGCTAACGCCTTTGGCTTCGGTTTGCAGCTTTTCACCAGTCTCCACAGCCTTATTCAGTTCTGCCCAAGCCTCGTCACTGGCAGGTTGATTCATGGCTTCTTCGACTTCCTTGATTCTCCAGTTGAGTTCATCGATCATGTTAAGAACCTCTTCTTCGCTTGCCTCGTGGATCTTGTACATCTGATTACCACTATCTAACGTCATGTCGAGTTCCTCTATCAACCATTGATCAATGGTGCTGATCTCCTTTGCTTTCGCCAATACGTCTGTACCGTATTCAATCGTCGCTTTCAATTCTTCCCAAGTCTCCTCACTGGCAGGTTGATTCATGGCTTCTTCGACATCATTGATTCTCTCGTTGAGTACCTCGATCATATGAAGAACTTCATCTTCGCTTGCCTCATGGATCTTGTACATCTGATTAGCATTCTGTAACGCCTCATCAAGTTTTTCAATCAACGCTTGATCAATGGTGCTGATCTCCTTTGCTTTCGACAATACATCTGTACCATATTCAATCCTAGATTGCAGTTTTTCCCAAGTCTCCTCACTGGCTGCATTAATGTCTGTGAGATAGCCAGGATTCGATGTGCCTCCGTCAATGTGGGCATACTCAATGCCAATATGATTCTCATCGTATGTCGTACCACGACCACCAACGAGGTTAGGACTCTTCTCAAACATTTCTCCGCTTTCGGTCACGTTTTCAGTTGTCCATCCTTCACCGACATAGATAGTAGTGAGTACATCACACTTATAGAACATACTTGTCATTTTAGTGACGTTCTTGGTATTGAAGCTGCTTATGTCGATAGTCTTCAGACTCTTGCAATTTAAGAACAGATCACCCATGTTTGTCACATTCTCTGTATTGACCCCACTGAAATCAATGCTCTCCAATGCTCTACAATCCTCAAACACCTGATGCATGTTTGTCACATTGCTGAGGTTGAGACTGCTGAAGTCTATGCTCTTAAGACTATGGCAGTCACCAAACATAGAGTTGATGTCCGTGACATTATCAGTCTTCAAGTTGCTCATACCAGTGATGGTTGTGAGATTCTCACACCCGTAGAACCAGTAGGCGGTGCTTGTCAGCTTGGTAAAGTTAGCGAAAGAATTGTTGAAGACCACCGTTGTTATTTGTTCATTGACATCAGACCATCCAGACTTGGTCCCTTGTCCTCCCCACTGCTCAAACGGTCCGACATCCATACCACCGCGTGCTGCCTTCTGGTCATCATAATAGAATGTTAGCACGGTATTGTTCCCGCTAAGCACGGCGTAAGGTCTTGGTTGGCTTGGACCTGTGAGATAGCCAGGATTCGACGTGCCTCCATCAATGTGGGCGTAGGCGTGATCTGTATGATTTGTGTCATATTTGGTTCCTGCTCCACCTTCGAGGTTGGTGCAATTTAAGAACATATTTTCTCCATTCGTCATATTATCTGTAGTCCACCCACTTCCTACATAAATAGTCATCAGGCTGGAACAATTTCTGAACAAATTGCTCAGGTCCTCTTTTGCGTTAGCCGTGTTGAAATTGCTCAGGTCGAGAGTTGTCAGACCAGAACAACTATAGAACATGCGGCTAATGTCTGTTACGCTTTCAGTGTTGAAGCCGGTTACATCAAGGGACTTCAAGCTGGAACAGTTAGCGAACATGCTACCTATCTCCGTCACATTTCCCGTGTTGAATCCACTTACATCGAGTTTATTCAAACCAGAACAGCCATCGAACATATAATCCATTTTCGTCACATTTTCCGTGTTGAAATGGCTTAAGTCGATACCCGTCAGACTAGAACAATCCTTGAACATCCTTCTCATGCTCGTCACATTTTCCGTATGGAGGTAGCTGATACCAGAGATTTCTGTCAAGTTACTGCATCCGTCAAACCATCTGGCCGTACTGGTGATACTTGTACAATCAGCAAACGACGGGTCGAACTCGACATACGTTATTTCGGTGACATAGTCTTTCCATTCCCTGGTGTCTGTTGTAAACGGTCCGACGCTCATACCTTCACGCTCATCCTTCTGGTCATCATAATAGAATATCAGCACAGTGTTGTTATCGCTGAGAACGGCGTAAGGCTCATAGCTTGGACCAGTGAGATAGCCAGGATTCATTTCGCCTTTGTCTATGCGGGCATAGGTATAATCTACGTGATTTGCATCGTATTCTGTACCTGCGCCACCTCTAAGGGCTATACATTCGGTAAACATGTCAGCTCCAGCTTCTTCTGACGTAATACTTTCTGTGCTCCATCCATTACCGACAAGAATTGTTTCCAATCCACTGCATTGTGAGAACATGAGCTGCATGTCTGTTACATTCGATGTATTAAAGCTACTGAGGTCAAGATTTGTCAGATTTTCACAGTCATAGAACATATACCCCAAGCCTGTTGCGTTGGATGTGTCGAATCCACTCAAATCCAGACTTGTCAAACCGGAACAGCCATTAAACATACTCTCCAAGCTTGTTGCCTTGGATGTGTTGAATCCAGTAACATCCAGAGTTGTCAAACTTGAACAATCCTCAAACATATTATATAAGTATGTAGCGTTAGATGTGTCGAATCCAGTAACATCCAGTTCTGTCAAACTTAAACACCCCAAAAACATACTACCCAAATTTGTAGCGTTGGATGTGTCGAAATTGCTAACATCCAGACTTGTCAAACTACGACATCCCGCAAACAGTTGATATAAGTTCGTTACATTCGATGTATTGAAATGACTAACATCCAGACTTGTCAATTTAGAACAATCCAAAAACATACTACTCATGTCAGTTACGTTATCGGTTATCAAGTTCTCCAAGCCAGTGATGGTTGTCAAGTTAGTGAAATTATAAAACCAACTACTTGTACTGGTTATTGTCGTACAATTTTCAAATGACTCATCAAACACAACACTTTTAATGTTTTCACTTTGTTCATCCCATCCTCTTTGCCCCCAAGATGTAGATGGCCCGACGGTCATACCACTGCGTTTTGCCTTTTGGTCATCGTAATAGAACGTCAACTTCAACCCGTTGACTTCGTTCAGAACGCTGAGAACGGCGTAAGGTACCTCCTGGCCTGAACCTGAGAGATAACCAGGATTTGATGTGCCACCGTCTATATGGGCATAGTTGTAATCTTTGTTATTTGCATCGTATGTCGTACCTTCACCACCAACAAGGGCTGTACATTCTGTAAACATGTTAGCTCCAGCATTTATGTTACCTGTATTCCATCCATTGCCGACAAGAATTGTTTCTAATCCATTGCATTGATAGAACATGTACTGCATCTCTTCTACATTCGATGTGTTGAAACTTCTTATGTCAAGATTTTTTAACCTTGAACAACCATAAAACATATAACTCAAGTCTGTCGCGTTGGATGTATCGAATGTACTCAAATTAAGACTATCCAGATTATAACAACTCTCGAACATCGAACTCATAGCTGTCACCTTCGATGTATTGAAATGGCTTAAATCAAGATAAGTCAAACCAGAACAACCAGAAAACATTGAAGTCATGTTTTCTGCTTTAGATGTATCGAATCCTGTAACATTCAGACTTGTCAAACCGGAACACGACGCAAACATGTGACTAAAGTCTGATACATTGGATGTATTGAATCCACTCAAATCCAAAGTTGTCAGCTTTAAACAACCCCCGAACATACTCCCCATGTTCGTTACGCTTTCAGTGCTAAAGTTGTTGAAATCCATTTGCAGACTTTCCATAATTGAGCAGCCGTCAAACATATTCCCCATGTTTTTAACGTTAGCAGTGTTAAAATTGCTCAAATCCAGACTTGTCAATTTTGAACAGTGACTAAACATACTCCCCATTTCGGTTGTTTTGGAGGTGTCGAATCCAGTAACATCCAGACTTGTCAAACTAGAACACCCCGAAAACATAGCCCACATCGTCGTTACATTCGACGTGTTGAAATTATCACCAAAATCCAAGCTTGACAAACCAGAACACCCCGCAAACATTTCACTTATTTCTTTTGCTTTTTCAGTGTTAAAACTGCTAACATTCAGACTTGTTAAACCTGAACAACCCCTAAACATTCCATCCATGTATATTGCGTTGGAGGTGTCGAATCCAGTAACATCCAGACTTGTCAAACTAGAACACCCTCCAAACATGAGACTCATGTATGTTACGTTGGAGGTGTTGAATCCGCTCAAAATAAGACTTTCCAATTTCTCACAGCCATTAAACATGCACGACATGTCTGTGATATTATTGGTATTCAAGTTTTCCAAACCATCGATTTGTGTCAGGTTCGTGAAACCATCAAACCAATAACTTGTACTCGTTAGCGTATAGTTTGCAAATGAGTCATCAAATATAACATGACCTATGCTTTCACATTGGTCATTCCAACCTCTATCACTGGCACTATTAAACGGCCCGACACTCATTCCACCTTGTGATTCACCGTAAAAGAACGTCAGTACGGTATGATCGTCACTAAGCACTGCATATGGCGTAAGCTCCTCATTCTGCACCTGTGCCGATGCAAGGATCGGGAGCAGGGTGCATATCATTGAAAATAAAAACTTCTTCATAGCCTAATCGTTTTAACGTGATAGAATAGGATTGGGGTTATGAGGCTCCTCTGGGATGATAACAAACTCGTTACCCTCCTGCTTCACGAGGATATCGCTCTGAAGGACGATCTTCGTACCAGCCGTGACAATAAAGGTCGTCTGGCGCTCTTCCTCAGAGGGATTGCGATCGCAGATGACACGGATATTACCGTTACCGAAGCCAAAGGTAGGCTCTAAATGAATCCATGACACCGTCGAGGGAACGTAAGCATACCAAGCTGCATTACAGGTGACGCTCAGGCTCAGACTGTCGCCTTCACTCGCAAACATGGGCATCTCATTGGTACTTACCCCCAGGATGATAGCCAATTTGCCCTCCTGGTTGATGGTGAAATTGAGATGGTTGTTCCCAGCTGTTGCCGTGAGCTCTACGCTGCGGTTGGCATCGTCGTAAGCCTCTTTCACGCGGATGGGCACTTCGGTGGTACCAGTATTGCCGCTGGTCTGGCCTAACTCTAACCAGGAAATTCCCTCATAGCCTGTAATCGTCCAGTCGCTATTGCTGGCGATGACGAGGCTCTGTGTACCTCCTTCATCGGTGAAGTCGAATACCTCCTGGTTGATGCTCAGGGCGTCGTCGCTTCTCAACTGGCGCAGGGTGATATGCTGCTCAAGGCCACCTTTCGTAGAGATGATGATGGTGGCGGTGCGATCGAGCGATGAGTGGTTCTCCTCAGAGGTGAGTACCAGGGTACCATTACCATCGCCGGAACGTGGCGACACGGTGAGTGCCCCCCAGTCGCTATTGTCCACGGATGTTACATCCCAATGGCAGTCGGCATTGATCTTCACCTGCCAGCTGGTCTCTGAGGCGGGCATAGAAACATTCTTCTCCACCATCAGCAGCTCCTGGGCTGGCTTGGCTTCCGTCGTCTCGTCCGACGTGCAGGCCGTCAGTCCTGCCATGAGTGGCAAACCGACGCATATGCTGAATAGTAATCGTTTTGTCTTCATATCGTTCATCTGGTTAGTTTGCTGTCTGCGTGATAATCACATCGCTCCGCTGAGGGTTCTTTGAACCGGCGCTGACGGTAAGCGTCGTCAGGCGTTCCAGTGTAGCTCCCGGGTAGGGATCGCAGGTGATGGTGATCTCACCGTTGCCGATGCCTGCAGTGGGTGTGATGTGAATCCAGTTGATATCCGTAGGGATGGCAGCACTCCAGGCACCATTACTTGATACCTTTACTTTCTTTGTACCGCTGCTGGCAGAGAAGGTCTGCTCAATGGTATCTAACGACATGGTGATCAGCTGCTTGCCGTATTGTTTAATGCCGAAACTAAGGATATTGTCGCCTAAGTCGCCAGCAGATATCAGGAGTAGGGCATACCGGTCAGCGTCGTCGAAAGTCTCATCTACGGTGATGGGTACCTCGGCATTTCCATTGCCGGAGGTCTGTCCTAACTTCAGCCAGTTTGTATCGCCATCCGTTAAATCCATGATACCTAAAATCTCCCAATCGGTGTTACAGTTCACTATGAGGGTCTGTGTGCCGGCTGCATCGCTGAATTCGAAGACGTCCTGGTTGATGCTCAGGTCAGCACCGCTCCTGGTCTGCAGGATCGTCACATCCTGTTTCAGGCCTTTTTTGGTAGAGAGGGTTAAAACGGCGGTACGGTCCTGCGAAGAGTGGTTCTGCTCCGTGGTGAGCACTAGTGTGCCATTGCCATCACCCGATCGGGGCGAAACGCTGAGTTCCGGCCAGCCGATATTATCTACGGCAGTTACCTCCCACTCACAGTCGGCCATAATCTTCACCTCCCAACTGGTCTCAGTGGGGCCAAAGGCCACCACTCTCTCCACGCTCAGCAGTTCATCCGAAGCCTTCGAGCTGGCATCCTCATCGGAGGAACAAGCCGAAAGACTGAGCACGAGGGCGGCCATTGTCCATATTTTGAATTGATGTAGCTTATTCATACCTATATTATATAAAAGGTGTAAATTAGAAAAGGAGGCTGACGCCGAGGCTCACCATGAAGCCACCGGGCTTGATGTCGCTGTTGTCGGCAATCTTCTTGAAGTTCTCGTCCTTGCTCATTTCAATAGAGTAGGCTGGATTGGCGAAGATATAGAGATGTTTGATGGGTGCCCAGAGGAATTTTGCACCGACAGAGAGACAGCTGGCCGATGCGCCGTCGCCATAAAGGTTCGTGCCATCCTCCACCGTACCCGACAGTCTTTCATACTCGTAACCCACCTGCGGGGTGATACCCAGACGCTCTGTGAGTGAGATCTGGTAACCCAGTTTCGCGGCAAACGTGGAGCGCTTATAGGATACGCTACTCAGGTAGGTGTCGTTGCCGTCGGTGCTGTACCATCTCACGTTATCGCTCTTGCTGAGGCCGAAGGTATAGCTGACCTGCAGGTCGAAATTCCTAAGAATGACGCCTGCTAAAGCCGTGGCGCCGCCTAATGAGCGGATGGTGTAGCCGCCTCCGAAGTAGAAGGCCATGGGCTTGATATATTTCACACGGGCCAGCGATACGGTATCGGTGGTAGTCTCGTTGTGGGTGATGGTAAACTCGCGATCGGTATCCACATAGCCCTTATGGCTGAAGGCCAGCTGATAGGTACCCACGGGCAGTGTCTGTAACTCAGCCACGTCAATGGGGGTGTTGCCGTTGAGGACAGCCTTCGCATTACGCGGACGGGTGTAGATGTTCAGACGTCCTGTGTGGGGTATCGGTGGGGCGGCAGTGATTGTGTTCTTCTGCTGCGGATGCACAATGAAGGTGGTCTTCACGGGGTCGCAGTCGTCCTTACGGGTCTCGACGGTATAGCTGCCCTCGCGAAGCTGGGTGCTCCAGGTGCCAGTGCCCACCTGATGGTCGTTGAACCAGATGTCGGCATCGTTCTCAGCGTTGATGATTACCTCACCAAAGTGACTGCTCATGTCCTGCATCTTCACGTTTATCATCTTGGTTTCCTTACTGTCGTTGACTGAGACGACAACGGTGTCCTGACCCTCGTAGATGCCGTTCTGTGCCACGACGGCATGACGGCCGTAGTTCATATATCTGTTATAGATAGGTGCCTTGCCGACGTACTCACCGTCGATGGTCACGTCCGACTTGGCCCGTGAGGTGGTGATAGTGACATAGCGACCTGTACCGATGTCGAGCAGCATCTCATAGGTACGTCCGCCCTGTACGGAAATAGGATAGTAATAGTCGCGCAGCACGCCAAACACCTCATGGGTGATGGTGAGCTTCTGAGCGCGTGGCGGTACGTAGAGCCATATCTCGCCGGCCTTCTCTTCCGTTCCTACTATACCTAACGAACCTCCGTTGAACAGGAAGCCGCGTTCTGGGGTGACAATCTTGATCAATGCTGCCTTTTCACCGTTCTGATCCAGTTTTTGAGTGCCACGGGTGTTGGCGGTCAAATCGGTATCTAAAAGTTTGAAACTTATCACGCTGATGTCATCAGCCATCACAGGAAGGATGCTGGTGATAAGAATCGAGCAAATGAGTAGTAAAGCTTTCCTCATAAGTCAGATAGTTGTTTTGGTGCCTATAACCTCCCGAATTCAGCTGTTAGTAATATAGTGATAGCTTAGTTGTAAGCCCAGACGTAGGGGTTCTCAGTAAATGGACGTCATATTTCAGTGGCAAAGATAAGCATAATTATTAAAACTTCCAAATTTTACGTTAATTATTTTTTAATACCCCTCGTTATACGCGTCCCGATAAAGTGGTCAAATTGCTCCTTGGCTTTATGAAGCTATTTTTCTTCAAACTATCACTTTTCTTTCTAACTGATTTAATACCAGCTTGTTAAGTGGAGTGATACTTTTTGTAATCTATCACTACTATCACTCACAGTAAAACAAGTTGTTTTACCTTCGAAGAAGTTATCTTTTAGTATCGTTAAAACTATCTGCTCGACAGTAAAACAACTTGTTTTGTTTTAACAGATCCTATCTCTTTCACCATGAAAGACAATTCCTTTGAGTGCTATCAGAAATGAGAAGCACTATCTTTGAACATCCGTTCGAAGATACTTTCGCTCGAAAATGAAAATAAATCGGTATTTATTTTGCATTTTGCTCACTTATTCGTACCTTTGCAGGCAAATTTGCAAATTTTATCTGATTATGGCTTATACACGACTGACTGCCGCAGAGGCTGCGGCACTGATTAAGAATGGCGATCACATCGCCATGAGTGGCTTCACACCTGCTGGTGTAGCCAAGGCAACAACAAAAGAACTGGCTAAGATCGCTGTGGCTGAGCATGAGGCTGGTCGCGAGTTTAAGGTGGCTATCTTCACGGGTGCTTCTACAGGACAGAGCACCGATGGTGACCTGGCTAATGCACAGGCTATCCTCTATCGTGCGCCCTACACCACGAACCCTGATTTCCGCAAGCACGTGAACATGGGTGAGATTCCCTACAACGATCTACACCTGAGTCACATGGCACAGGAGCTACGTTATGGCTTCTATGGTGATGTGGATTGGGCGATTCTCGAGGTGTGTGACATCGAAGAGGTGGGTAATGACTATCGTGTCTATCTGACTGCTGCCGGTGGTATCTCTCCGACTGCTGCCCGTCTGGCCAAACACGTGATTCTGGAGTTGAACAGTTTCCATAACCCCAATGCCAAGTTCATCCATGACGTTTATGAGCCTCTGGATCCTCCTTACCGTAAGGCTATCCCCATCGAGCATGTTGGCGACCGTATCGGTGTGCCCTATGTGTCCATTCCAAAGGACAAGGTGGCTGGTGTCGTAGAGTGTAACATCCCTGATGAGGCCCGTGCTTTCAAGGATAGTGATCCTGTGACTGATAAGATCGGTTTCCTGACAGCAGAGTTCCTCGTAGAGGAGATGCACAAGGGACGTATCCCCAAGGAGTTCCTGCCCTTGCAGAGTGGTGTAGGTTCAACAGCCAATGCCATCCTCGGCGCTTTAGGAGAAGACAAGCATGTGCCTGACTTCAATATTTATACCGAGGTGCTGCAGGATAGCGTGGTGGCCATGATGCTGAATGGTCGTGTGAAGGATGCTTCGGCTTGTTCATTGACCGTCTCTAACGAGTGTCTGATGCAGGTGTATGACAACATGGATTACTTCAAGGATCATCTGACCCTGCGCCAGAGTGAGATTTCGAACTCTCCTGAGATCATCCGTCGATTAGGTGTGATCGCCATCAATACGGCTATCGAGGCAGACCTCTATGGCAACGTAAACTCTACCCACATCAGTGGTACGAAGATGATGAACGGTATCGGTGGATCGGGTGACTTCATCCGTAACGCGTACCTCTCTATATTTACATGTCCTTCTGTGGCTAAGGGTGGTGTGATCTCTTCGATTGTGCCGTTCGTGAGCCATCAGGACAGCTCAGAGCACGACGTGAACATCATCGTGACGGAGCAGGGTATCGCCGACCTGCGTGGTAAGGGCCCCATCCAGCGCGCAGAGTGCATCATCGAGAACTGTGCACATCCTGACTACAAGCAGTTGCTGTGGGATTACTTGAAGATCGCGAAGATGGGACAGACCCGTCATAACCTGCCTGCTGCGTTCGCCATGCACGACACGCTGGCTCGTAAGGGCGACATGAAGCTGACTGATTTCGCTGAATATGTGAAATAATAAAGAATCCCGCTGAATGCCAGCGGGATTTCTTTTTAGGGTCTGTGGTAGAACCTGGCTACGAGTGCACCACTGATGTTATGCCAGACACTGAAGATGGCACCTGGGATGGTGGCCATTGGGAAAGCGGCGAAATGGAGTGTGGCGAGACTGGAGGCCAAACCGGAGTTCTGCATACCCACCTCAATGGAGATGGCCACACGTTTGGGATATTGAAGGCCAAGCAGACGACCGATGCCATAGCCGATACCTAAGCCACAGATGTTGTGGAGCATCACAACAAGGATGATGAGCAGACCGCCAGTTAGCAGGCGATTGGCTGTGTGGGCCACGACCAGAGACACGGTGAAAGCAATCATCAGAGAGGAAAAGGCTGGCAGATAGGCTACCACCTGTTTGGTGAACGTCGGTAGGAGTTTCTGAATGATGAGACCAGCCACGATGGGTGCAATCACGACGTAGAGGATAGACTGCAGCATACCGATGGTATCGACATCGACGAAGGTGCCAGCCATCAGCCAGGTGAGCAGGGGTGTCATCAACGGTGCCAAGAGCGTAGAGACGGCTGTCATACCCACCGAGAGGGCGAGGTCGCCTTTCGCCAGATAGGTGATGACGTTGGAGGCTGTGCCACCAGGACAACAACCGACCAGGATCACACCCAGAGCAAGATCGGGGGACAAGGCAAAGGCTTTGGTCAGGATCCAGGCCAAGAGCGGCATCACCGTGAACTGTGCCAGACAACCGATCAACACATCCTTCGGACGACTGAAGACAATACGGAAATCCTGTGGGTTAAGCGTCAAGCCCATGCCGAACATGA
>Ga0310695_10011168_pt1 | contig 12900 bp, 15 predicted proteins | sample RumenRJG_04DNA_FD_203882 | JGI IMG/M metagenome (GOLD analysis project Ga0310695, IMG submission 203882) | Bovine rumen microbial communities from Lethbridge, Alberta, Canada - RJG_04 (v2) (version 2) | ecosystem: Host-associated > Mammals > Digestive system > Stomach > Rumen | place: Canada...
CAGGCTTGTAGATTGAGAGCAAAGCCAATGTCTCATCCACCATTGCACAGCCTTTAGCAAGACCATATGTATATTTAGTATTCCTTTTCATTCGAAATATGGATATGAAGGTACATTATTCTCAAAAGAATACCTATAATGAGAGGCACAAAGCCTAAGCAGATTATCAATATTCTGAAGAGAGAATGCACCAATATTGACTGAGGAAAAACTATGGTCTGTTGGGATGGAATCCATCTTTTTCAGATACTCTTTAGGGTTTTGGACTAAGCCCTTGATGTCACATTCTTCCCTTCGGAGGTAATCCGATATCTCTTTTTCAACCTGAACCGGTAACTTGAAAAGATAATATACGCCACCTGTTAGGGCATTGTGGGCGACTTTCATCTGTTCGAGCAGCAACTGATAATATGCAAGATGTCCTGACTTTGGAAATAGATATGCCATCATATCTGATGCACCTGCCATATCCATATCTTTCCATAGACCAGACTCTACTCCTGCGGAATAAACCGCCATCCTCATTTGGAGTATTTCTAGAATTTGATTATTTGACATTTTCTTTACTTATTATTCTCGGTTTCGGGTAAAGCCTCAAAACGAATCAGTTCATTAACTTCTACACCAAGACATCTGGCTATTTCCATAAGATTTTCAAGGTTTGGCTGAGCTGAATTAGTGCACCATTTTGAAACGGTCGCAGGATCCTTTCCCAGTTGTTCCGCAAGCCATTTGTTGGTGCGTTTTTTTTCTGCCAGCACCACTTTCAGACGATTCAAATCTTTATTTTCCATATTATACATCTTAAATTATTGGGTACAAAGATAGTGTTTTTTTCGCAATTATAATTCGACTTTCAGAAAATTAACGTAAATATCGCAAAATAATTTGCCTTTATATCAATTTGTCAGTCAAAATTTGATTTGACCATACCGCGTTTTCACTTCGTTGTGCCATTGAAAACAGATAAAAAATCAGAATTGGTTCAATATTTTAGAACCACTTGGACGGCACAAAGCGTGAAAAAGTGTTAAATAATTAGACTCGACGAATATTTTTATATAAAATGTTGCTTTCAATTCGAATATTTTTCATACCTTTGTTGCCAAATTAATTTAATTGTTATGATAAAAGAATATTTTATACCCTCCTTGTTCCCTTCAAAGGAACAGTTTGACCCAGACGATCTGAAATCTAAATGTCTGGGCACAGGACTTGAAGAGTCAATTAGCACTGGAATGTCTGAAGGTCTTTCAAAGACTAATGAAGTCTTTGCAAATGGAGACTTGTCCACGAGGTTACATGGTCAATTTTTGCATGAAACGATTTTCAACTGCATTAGTTCACAAGCTAATTCAACTATGCAAGAGGTTCCTGAATTTAGTACTTCATTGGAAGGTAACAGAAAATGCTATTTTCTATTCAAGGGTTATGTTTTTATTTTAAGAAAAGAAAATGTGACGCCACTTGATACTGGTCCGAACCAAGTAATATCTAACCAGGAAGCAGATGCTCATGTTATAACCATAAACTATTCACTCGATTTGTTAAGAGAAAACATTCAATCTATCACCCTTCAATATATCGAAGGTAAAAATACATTATGGCAATACTCCATACCTACAGTAACAAGTAAATGTAATTCTAACATTAATCTTGATGTAACCGAAAAGGAACACATCAAACCTAAGTTAAAACCAGGTATTAAGGCTATAAAGAGTCATGAATCAATATAATTACGAGTTGCTCGAAACAGCAAGACAATTAAGGAAACTCACGCAAAAGGAGGTAGCTGTTAGTGTTGGTATATCACAAGCCTCACTTTCAAAAGCAGAACGTGGACTACAAGATTTGCCTGATGAGACAATGGAAAGATTGAGTTCTTTTTATGATGTCCCTGTATCATTCTTTTTCAACAATAATTCTATCACTCCTGCAGGACACCTTTATTATCGAAAAAAACTCACTCTATCAGAAAAAACCATTTGCTCATTTGTAGCAAAAGTCCAAATTATAAAGTCAATTATAGATGAATTAATGTCATCTGTAGAACTTCCCGAATATCATTTGAACAGCTATGACCCTTCTGATTATTCTCCGAAAGAAATTGCTGATAGAATAAGGCATGAAATTGGCATAGCACGAGGTCCTATACCAAATCTTATTAAACTACTTGAAGATAATGGAGTGATCGTTATTAGAACGGATTTTGGAACTGACAAAATTGATGGACTAACAACTATTACGGCTTCTAATAGAAAAGTGATGTTTATTAACGAGTTGATGCCTAATGACAGAATCCGCTTCTCTGTTGCTCATGAATTAGGCCATCTTATAATGCATATTGCACGAAGCCCTCGTTCTGAAGATACAGTCGAAGACGAAGCCGATTCTTTTGCATCCCAATTCCTAATGCCTGAGAGTGAGATCAAGCCTTCATTATATAACTTAAATCTCCAAAATCTTGCACAACTAAAGCGAAGGTGGCGTGTATCTATGAGGGCTTTAATAAGAAGGGCTAGAGATCTTGATACCATAAATAAAGATGAATATAGGAATTTTCAAATTATATTCTCAAAAAAAGGCTATAATAGGAACGAACCAATTATGCTTCCAATAGAAACGCCTACATTATTCGATGAAACATTGAATTTATATAAATTGGAACTTGGGTATAATGACGAAGATCTCATGCATGTGATGAGAATTAATTCTTCGGACTATCATAATTGGTTTTATAAAAAACAAAAAATCATCCAACTTCAATCTCCCATCTTTTGATTACAAAATCTTAGCAAAGAGAGAAACCTAATCATGCTGGTTTCTCTCTTTTACTATTTTTTATTAAACTCCTGTATCTCCTTAATCATTTCCTTAACATCTTGGTTTACTTGAAGGAAATTAGCATACAGAATTCGTTCCCTAACTTCAGGTGAATCGAAATGATAGAACTGAGGGATGGGATAATTAGCATAGTCTGCTTCTTCCTTGGAGATTTCGGCCATGTTGAAGTCTGTCTTGCAGAAGAACTTGCTGGTCTGGAACTCCTCAGCTTCCTGTATATCCATACTACCTCCCCTACCGGTCTTGGTCTTAACAAAGTCACGTGCCGTCTGTCCGCAAATCCAGCCAGTCGGCATGTCGGCAATCTTGGAACCAGGAACAAGGCTGTCCATGTTCTCATTGAGATTGACGGAAGTACGGTCACGGTCAATAGTCACGCCTTTCTTCAACTGTACTACCTTGCCGAAGATGTCATTGGATAGCCATTCGAGGGTTTCCTTGGCTCTGGCAGAACCGCTGACCACGTTACCGACGGTCGTGATAATCTTCTGCATACCCGTCTTTCCATAGTCGGCCTCCAACTGCGGCAGCTCCTGAAAGCCCAGGGCAACGCTGACCTTATTGCTTCGCGCCGTTCCTATAAGACGGTCTATCTTGTGGAAATACAACGTGGGCAACTCATCGACAATGATGCTGACAGGAACATTCTTACCCTGACCAGTATTCACACGGGTAACGAGACGGTTCAGAATCAAGGCATTCAAAGCACCGATGATACTCTCCATCTCCGGGTCATTGGCAATCAGCAGATAGCTGGGATGCTTGGGGTCTGAGACCTTCAAGTCAAAGTCATCACCATCCTTATGGAATATCCAGTAGGATTCCTTGGTGGCCAATCTGGAAGTGAAGACACGAAGCGTTCCTATCATACCTTCCAACTGTTCCATGGCCTTGTTCTCAAAAGCGGTCTTGAATGGACCAAGAAGAGGAGCCACCTCCGTATCGGTCATCAAAACCTCAAAGATGGTCTCATAGCTTTCATTCAGGAACGAAAGGATATGGGGCATGTCGCTGTATTTGCCCAACCAATAGGCAGGTGTCGTGACATTCCCCATCGCATCACGGACAACACCCGTTGGCTTAATCATACCTGTCTCTGGGTCAATGGTCTTGTCAAAGTTCAACTCATGGCCGTTCTCGTCGTAGGGACGCTTCTCATAGTTACAGAAGAAGTAGATACATGCGGCCAGGAAGTTGACGGCAGAGGTCTGGAAGAACTGGTCACTGCCACCACCACCCTCTTTCTTGCCTTTCTGCAAGGATTCCAACAAGGTCTCGGCAGTCTCACTGGCAGCAGCGAGGTTGCCGATGTACTTCAGCTGGATAGGATTGACACGACGGCTGTACTCGACATTCACGAAGTTGATGATATTGAACTGGCAGCCTTCAGGTGTCTTTCCGGCTTTCTTGTTGATGCGGTAGTGATAGTATAGCTTCTGGGCAAGCGTCGGAAACTTGTAATCATAAACCACCATGGCAAAACCCTTGGCACTGTGCTGACGGATAAACGGCTCGATGATGGAGAATGTCTTACCAGAACCAGGCGTACCGACAACCCATGTGCCTCGGAAGGGATTGATGACATTGACCCATCCCTTGCGGAACTTTCCCTTGTAATAGTAGCGCATGGGAATATTGACGCTGTACTTGTTCTCGACCTTTTCCTCCATCTGCTCGAAGCTCTCATTCTCGAAGTTGAAACGGTCTTTCAGCAAGCCGTCCTTCAGATACTTAGAGATATTGTCGAGAGCGACATGGATGAGCACCGTACCGACGACTGACATCATGAAGTAAATCCATGTGCTGCTGTGGAGAGTAAAGAACGTTGGTGTCCAATGACGGTTAAAGACCCAGACGGAAAAGAACATCAGGATGGCACCAAAAGTGATGGGATAGATGACCATCTTCTTGGCATTGAACTCCAGATTCTTCTTGTTTCTTGTGCCGACACAGGTGACACATATCATCAGGAACGTCATGATCTTACTCCGAAGCATGTGACCGTCCTGATACACGTCCATCAACTTCAGCCTGTCATGGAAGTCAACGAGGATGCCACCCCAGAAGTCCAGGACTGCAGGGTCAATGGCATACTCGAAGAACTCCACCACCAAGGAGAGGTAGATGAAGGTACGGAATATCTTGTACAGCGTCTGTAGGTCTTTGCTCTCTTCCATCATATATTTCTAATGTTCTTCCTTGTTGAGACGTATCATCAGAATGGGCCTGACTGGTAGGCTCGTATGTTTGTCCGTACTCTCGAACCGCCCCGAATAGAGGCTGAAACGCCAAGCCCTGTCGGTAGCGGCACCCTCACATTCTGTGCTCGTCCAGTACCAGCAGCTGTCTGCATTGATGGGGAGAATATCCCCACCGCATCGCTCGATGGTGTTGTTCACTTTATATTTGGAAAGATAGAGCTTATACATCTCTCCGACGGAAGGTATATAATACTTGTCTTGGATGATGGTGGCTATGGGCGAGTCTATCTTGCCGTAACGCATCGCTGTCGTATTCGCCTCGCCGTCACAAGCGGTGATGTCGGCAGAAGTCCCCTGTGGCACACAAATGGTATCGGGATTACTGAAAGCATCCATACCCGTGTCCTTCAGACTGACGGCATAGGCTATCCCTGCTGTCTCATCCTCGTAATCAACATAGAAGAGAACGGCTTCTGGAGTGTTCCCGTCTGCTACACACTTGTCATAGGCTGCCACATCACCATTGGTACAGTACACCATGCCCGGCTGCCAGGAGTGCCATGAGAAATCCTCATCAAAATGCTCATCACACGAAATCAGGAGAAAGGCGGCCAACAAAGCCGACCACAAACTGCTTACTATTCTTGTCTTCATTGTCTCTTGTCTTATTGTGCTCCTGTAGGGAGCTTGATACCTAATACGATGCCACTTCTAAACAAATCCTCACCATTGATACACAGGTCTGTCTTGACCTGCCAATAAAGTTGCCAGCCATGACGGAGAACGTAGTTATGCTCATAGCCCACATTCGCCCAGCCGACAAACTCATGGGAATCACTGCCAGCACTGGCACCGATACGCAGACTGCCATACTTGTTTCTGGAACGAATCACACAAGGCTTATAAGCAATGCCTAATCCCCAAGTGCGGTAGTTGTTCCAGAAGGATTGCCGAGTGACATGTCCTGCTGCTTCGTCCTTGTCCCATTTGATATAGGCATTGGCAAAATACTCCCAGGCATTATGGTTCTTGGTCTCATGCTCCACGGCAAGAGTAGCATCCAAGCCTTTCTCATAGAGCGCACCTACGCCCAATGAGAGACGGTTGCCGTGGCTTTGTGCCCTGCCTGTCACTCCCAGCATCAGCATGGCAGAGACAAGCAGCACTGTCTTCAAATGATTGCTCTTCTTCATAATCGTATCGTTTATTCCTCCATGAGGATGGCTTTGTTGAACGAATCGGCACTCAGCACGTCTTCATATTCGATGCTCAGGTAGATGGTACGGCCACTGATTTGCTTCTCGCTGAGCTCAATGGTCAGGATCTTGTCATTGGGGAAGGTCATCTTCTTCAGGACAATGACATTACGATAGCCATAGCGGAAGGACTGTGTGGGGTCAAGGACAAGTTCCGGAGTCAACTCGATGGTCTGGACAGTCGTAGCCTTGGAAGTCTTCTTGTCATTGAGCTTGACCCTCAGCTGGTCTATGTCAAATCGGATGTTGGTTCGGTTATCCACAGAGAAGTCGATGAAGAAATACTCCCCGACACTATAGATGTTATTCAGGCGCATGGTCATTCGATGTCTCTTGGTGCTGACGTTACGGAACCGTGCCGGGGATGACCATATCTGACGGGCATAGCGTGTCATATCCTCCGTTGACATACTGACAGCAGGATTGTTGTACGGCACTCGCTCATCCAGCGAAATAGTCTTCTCTGTGACTGCTTCGTCCATACGAGAGGTATAGATAAGAGCATACTGGGTACGGTAGCGTTCCGTAACAATCGTGACAACAGCCAGTACATCGCCGTCATGGTGTACCTCCATACCTTCCTTGGGCTTCAGCCGTACCGTATTCGTGATGGGCTGGTCACCAGCCACCTTGTCTGTACTGATGTCCACGAAACGGACAGGCTCACTGGCCGTGATGACGGTCGTGACATTCTCATTGATGGTGAGATACTGCATATCATCCATCGTTTTCTGTGCCATCATTGGCATCGCAACAATGCCGGATAACAGCATTATCATTGCTTTTCTCATTGCTTTCATGTCGTTCTAATTATGTTCTATGGGTTCTGCTGAATACCATTTATACCGACCGGATTTGGTGGCTTTGATCACGCACCTCCACCACGTACCCTCCTTGACATCATGGGCAAAGTCAATATCGCCCTTCTGGGGAGCGTAGATTTCAGGATTGGGAAGTCGTCGCCTGAAAGCGAACAACGCCAGCTTTTCACCTGACTCGGTTGTAAAATTGCACACTAAGGCATAAACGCTCTTGCGATTATACCAATTACGATAGTCTAATCGGGCAATGACCTCACATGCCCCATTGGGTGTCTTGTAGTCTTTGCCAATAAAGACATCCCGTTCTTCCTTGGTTGTTAAAACTCCACTCTGATTCATAGTGCTATATGTTTTGGTTACGTTTTTCCTTTGAGTTAATCAGATAGACCTGTGTGCCATACTTGATGTTCACCTTGTTCTTACGGATATTCTTTGATATGGCATTGGCGGTCTTCTGATAGGCGTTCTGCAGGGCTTGCATACCCCAGCGTCCCATGCTGCTGGTGCTGGAACCGTCGTTCAAACTCATGCTTTGGCTCATGGCACCGCTGGCCACATCCTGGGAGGTTTCCCTGAAGCTGCTACGCGGTACATACAAGCCTTCCATGCCGTCGGTGTCATAGATACTGAGATTGATCTTTACCAACTCATCATTGACGAGGACGCTCTTTACAGTTCCCTTGACACGCTGCTGGCTGAAGCCACTCATGATGCAATAGAGATAGGTTCCCTTTGCAATGGTACGCTCACCAATGTCAATGTCATCAAGCAGCCTGAGACGTACTCGGCTGCCATCGACGGCCTTGACATCCTCATCGACAATGGCCTTGATCAGCTTGTGTTCCGGCTCATTGGTGGTGATGGTGTTGAAATAGTCGGAGGTCTCCTTCTGTGTCTTAACTACCTCCTCGGCTTCCGCCTCTTCAGCAATCTCTGTCACGGCCTTCTCGTTGACAGTCACCTGGCCTTTCACATCGTCATTGCTTCTAAGGTCTGTATCGGTCTCATTGCTGACACGATTATCCGTAGAGCTGACCGTTCCAGAAGCCTGACGCTGGCTTTGCTGACGGGCTTCATCCAATGCTCTACGGAGGCTTTCAAGGGTCTCATCCTCCTCAGAGGTGTTGCCTCCTGTACGGTCATTGGAGAGGTTGTCATCCTGGGCTTGCTGCTGTCGCATCTGCTCCTGCAACTGTCGCAGACGTTCCATGGACTCCTGTGCCTGTCGGCTGCCCTGATCCATTGCCGCAAGCTCGGCATCACTGTATTGAGAGGTGTATTCCTCCTTGATGTCCTCACCACCACGCTCGATGTTCTCCACGGCTGACTCGTCCTTGATCTTGCCAAAGTCATTGAGCATATTGGTGTACTTGTCACCAATGCCATCACCTTTGATGTTGGCATCAGGAAGTTTGTCGTTGAAGAACTCGGTGGTTTCCAAGTTCGACTTGTCTATATCTGCCTTTTCCGTTCCGAACAGGCGAATGACAAAGAAGCCCAGGAACAGGATGGGTAGATACAGGATGGCAGGAAGCATGTACTTGGGCTGCCGGAAGTTAATCTTTTCTGAAAGCTTCATATTCGTCTATCTGATGTGGTGTATAACTATTGATGTCTTTCCTCTCCTTCATTTCAGGCTCTTTGGGCGCATGATGACGCTTGAAATGCAGTTCCTGCTCCTGTCGCTCGACGGCACTGGATGGTTGAGGACGGTACGTTACGGCCTGCGTCATACGGTAAAGGCTCAGACCTACACTGAACAGCACAAAAGCGAAGATGATGGCCAGAAAGAGCTTGGTGTGCCTGGAGGCAAAACGCTGGACACAGGCTGCTCCTTTGTCAAGGTGCAAGGCATGGGCAAAACTCTTTCCTGCCGCTACATCCCTCTCGTATCTCTCCTTGTAATTCGGGTCATCCTTATCAGGAACCTTCTCCCCGAACAGAATTTTCTTGAATCCCATAATGTATATCTTTTAATAGTTTGACTTCGTGCGCTGTTCAAGGTCTTTGTTCAGGATTGTGCGCCAGTTGACGATGAGCAAGCCATGTGGATTATTCTCGGTTCGAGGCACACGTTTCAAGAAGCCCTCCGTCACCAATTCACGCATTAGCACGGATGTCCTACGCTCGATGCGCTGACGGCCATAATAGGTGAATGACATGTTTTCCTTGCTGAAACGGATGCTGTCACAAAAGATGCTGAAAACGGCACTCGTACCCATGATATTGCCATAGAATCCCTTTTCCTTCAAGGCATTGTACTGGGCAAGACCTGTCTCGTCAATAAGGTACATGGCCTTCTCCATCGTGTACTTGATATACTTGTCATCAGGGGCAAGCGTGAAGAAGTAATGATGGAACATCTCGACATGGCTCTTTGCCTCCACATCAAGGGTCTCTTCCATCGTACTGCGGTTGACGAGAATCGGAACGTTACCGTCCAACACATACACTTTCTGATGAGCATCACTGACCATTCCCTTGGCCGTCCAGATACTGCCCAGGGAGATAACCACACAGCCTATGAGAAAGAGGCTGCATAGTATCAGGACAAGTTTAATCTTGTTTTCTAAATTCTTGATAACCATTGCGTTTTATATGTTTTATTAAACTCCTACTAAACGTCCAGCAGACTGGCGCATGGAGGTGGCGACACCCTCACCGAAGCTACGTGTCGAGAAGGCAGTGTCACCTTCTGGTATCATCCATGCGGCAAGGTCTGGAACAAGGTTCAGACACTTCAGGGCAACCACACTGGCAGCCATCAGATAGCCGGCAGAGAAGAAGGCATTCTGCAGATAGTTGACAACCGTTTCATCCGAGGCCGTGACAGCTGCAAGGTCGTTGTACTGTATGTTGATGACAATATCAAAAAGCAACAGGACATAGAAACCCACGAAGTATAGGGAATGATAACAGAAAACAAAACGAAACATATATAACAAAATCAAGCAAAAACCACTGAATTAAAACACTTTAGCGAATTATTCGATAATTATTAAACTTTGCTAAGCTCTGCTATTTTACGACACTTTTTGTTGCAGTTTTGTTACGCAATTCAAATTTTATTCGTATCTTTGCACCCAAAACGAGAGCATTTTGTAACCGTCTAAACAAAACCAAGAAAGTAGAATGGCAAGACCAAAAAAATCATTGAAGGTAAAAGAACCCATCCGCATTCGGGAACGCAAATTAGCGGATGGCAATATCAGCCTGTACCTTGACATCTATGTGAAGGGTACTCGCAAGTATGAATCACTTGGGCTGTATCTCATTCCTGAGAGTCTGCCCAATGCCAAAGCTGCCAATGCAAGAACCAGGAGTATTGCCGAGAAGATAAAGTCTGACCGCATTATCGCCCTGCAAGACCGTGGCATCAAGCAGTGGGAAAAGATAAAGCGGTCAAATATGTCGTTCGTAGAGTGGCTTATACAGTACGAGCAAGACAGTATGGGCTTCAAACCTTCAACCCTGAAAGGTCGCCAAGACATGCGGAAGAAGGTAGAAGCGTATCTGGAGCAAGAAGGTCTGTCCTATATCGGCATGAACGAGATAGATCAGGACTTCTGCCGTGGCTTCCTCCGTTTTCTTGAAACGGCAAAAAACAGCGTAGCCAAGAAACAGAAAGACCGCACTATCAGCAAAGGATGCGCCCACCACCATCAGGCGGTGCTAAACGGAGCCTTGAATAAGGCTGTCCGTGAAGGCATCTTACAGCAGAACCCCATGAAGATGCTCGACAAAAGAGAAAAATTCCAGCCGTCACCAGAGGAACGCGAGTTTTTGACCATCGAGGAACTGCGTAACTTGATGGACGTACCGTGTTCCAATGAACAGGTGAAGAAAGCGTTCATCTTCTCCTGCTTCTCTGGCTTGCGTCTCAGCGACGTTCGCACACTGACTTGGAACAAGATACACAAAATGCCGGACGGGAAAACGCTCTACGTTCATGTCTTTATGCAGAAGACGCAGAAGCCCTTGAATGTTCCATTGTCAGGTGAAGCTCTCAAAGTTCTTGAAGAGAAGGAGAATCCCGACGAACCCATCTTCAAGCTGCCTACAAGTGTTGCCACCATCAATTACCACATAAAGAAGTGGGTGAAGAACGGCCATATCGACAAGACTATCTCGTTCCATTGCAGTCGCCACACTTTCGCAACAATGATGCTGACCCTTGGAGCAGACCTCTATACAACAAGTAAGCTGCTTGGTCATGCCAACGTGACCACGACTCAGATATATAGTAAAATCATAGACAAGAAGAAGGTGGAAACCGTCAACCTCGTTGACAACCTTTTCGCCTCTGACGTTGAAGAACCCGTAAACCAAGAAGAAAATGAAGATTGAATTGCGTAACCGAAAGCTGCCAAGTTGCAACAGGTCTTTATATTTGGAATTCTACGAGAAGGGAGGAAAGCGGACATACGAGTCGCTTAACCTCTTCCTCATTCCAGAGAAGGATGACAATGACCGAAGAGTAAACGAAAACACTCTGAGCCATGCCTTAAAGATTAAAGCTGAGCGTATTCTTGGCATAGAGAAAGAGCCAGAGACAACTGACGATGCCACACCGCCCTCACGTATCTTCTCTGAATGGATGGACGAATACGAGGTGTATATAAGGGACGTGAAGAAGCTGTCCTCTTCCTATTGTAAGAACGTCCATTCAACGGTCAACATCATCAAAAGCTATCTCCGGCACATACATCGTCCGAGGATGCTTCTTGCCAAGGTAGATAAGTCATTCTACAAGAATCTGCTTACCTACCTGAAGGATGTCTATAAAAACACCAAGTCGCCTGATGATCCAATGGCATTGTCGGAAAAGACATTGCTATTGACCCAGACCAACCTCAATACAATGCTGAACCATGCAGTAAGAGAAGGATTGTTGAAGAAGAATCCTTTCTATGAATTGGAGGGAAAGGAGAAATTCAAGAAGACACCCAGCTTCAGGGAATATCTGACTATTGAAGAGCTGAAAGCCCTTGCAGATGTCCCAACTGGCAGTCCCATCACAAAGCAGACCTTCCTGTTTTGCTGCTTTACAGGATTACGCCACAGCGACATGACCGCCTTACGCTGGAGAGACATTCAAAAGACTGATGCAGGAGAAGTCATTTACGTTCCATCCATGCAAAAGACGAAACGCCCAGTCATCGTGCCTTTGGGTATTCAAGCAAGAAAATGGTTGCCAGAGAAGAACGATGCTTTGCAGGATGACAAGGTGTTTGCCGATGCTCCAACACTCGGTTGTGCAAACAGGGCATTGAAGCACATGGCAAAACGTGCCAACATAGACAAGACTATCTCATTCCATTGCAGCCGCCACACTTTCGCCACCATGACACTGACAGCTGGGGGCGACATCTACACGACAAGTAAGATGTTGGGGCATACTAACATCCATACAACGGAGATATATGCTGACGTGGTGATGGAAAAGAAAGTAGATGCCGTAAACCTGATGGCAGGTATCTTCGGATAGCCTGTGTGTTCAAAAAATGTTTGTATTCAAATAAATCTGTAGAGTTATCTGAATACAGGCGTTTTTGGTGTTCAACAATATCTTTGATTAAAATGGGTGACAAGACAGCAGTGATATACGCTCGCGTTTCCAGTACAGGAGAACGGCAAAGCACAGAACGACAGGTCAAGGACTTATCGGACTATGCTTTGTATAGGCAGATGGATGTCCGAAAGGTATTTGAGGAGCATATCTCAGGCGCGATGAAGAATGAAGAGCGTCCTGTGTTATGCGAAGCCATCGCCGAGTGG
>Ga0310695_10011169_pt1 | contig 12899 bp, 8 predicted proteins | sample RumenRJG_04DNA_FD_203882 | JGI IMG/M metagenome (GOLD analysis project Ga0310695, IMG submission 203882) | Bovine rumen microbial communities from Lethbridge, Alberta, Canada - RJG_04 (v2) (version 2) | ecosystem: Host-associated > Mammals > Digestive system > Stomach > Rumen | place: Canada...
AGACACGCGAGGCCCTTGACGCCTGGCAACAGGCCCATCCTGACGATTATATTGAGGTAGTGGTCAACAATGCCGGCATCCGTCGCGACAACGTGATGGCCCTGATGCCTGCCGAAGACTGGAGCAGCGTGCTCAACACCACGCTCAACGGCTTCTTCAACGTCACCCAGCCCCTGTTGCCCGCCATGCAGATACACCGTTTCGGACGTATCATCAATATGGCCAGTGTCAGCGGAATCAAGGGACTGCCTGGACAGACCAACTACTCTGCCGCCAAGGGTGGCATCATCGCTGCCACCAAGGCCCTTGCACAGGAAGTAGCCAAGAAGGGCATCACGGTCAATGCCGTAGCCCCTGGCTTCATCAAGACCGATATGGTGGAAGGCCTCGACGAGGCAGCATTGAAGAAGACCATCCCTGCCAACCGCTTCGGCACCCCTGAAGAGGTGGCCGAACTTGTGGGTTTCCTCGCCTCGCCAGCCGCAGGCTACATTACAGGCAATGTTATTCAGATCAACGGTGGACTTTACACATAACAGCGACATGAAACGAATCATCCTATTATCCATCCTGTTCTGCCAGGCCCTTTTCTGCCTGTCGCAGAACACCGACTTCCAAACTGCTGTCGCAAAATACAAGACAGCCACCACGATGACGGCCACCGTCACCAAGAACAGCCATCGTGCTGCCGTCAAGAACGATGTGGTCACCACAGGCACGCTTGAGATGAAGAAGCCTGCCTACGTCTGCATCAATGTCAACGACAACAAGGACATGCTCCTCATGGAGGGCAACCAGTTCACTATGAAGGCTGGCGGCCGCAAGCAGAAGACCACCAGCGAGGGCAATCCTCAGTTTGCCACTTTCCAGGGGGTCTTTGAGGCCATTCTGGCAGGCGGAGGCGACCTGTCGAAATACAGCGACCTGACCATCGCCAAGCAGGGACAAGACCTGGTGCTCACCATCACGCCCACTGCCGAGACCAAGAAACAGAAGCGTCGCATCATGTTCACCTCGCTGGTACTGACCATCGACAGCCGCACATCGGCCCTGAAGTCACTCCGCATGAACGAGCAGAGGGGCAACTACACCGTCTACCAGTTCACCAATTTTGCTTTCAAATGAAAGAACTCACCGATATCTGCCGCGTCACCGTCAAGTTCAGCGAGATTGACTCCATGCGTCGCGCCTGGCACGGTTCCTACGTGACCTACTTCGAGGATGGCCGCGAGTCGTTCGGACGGCACTATCCAGGCATCGGCTATGCCGACATGCAGCGTGAAGGTATCTATGCCCCTATGTACGACATGCACTTGCGCTATTTTGCACCACTGGAGATCAACGATGTGGCTGAGATACACACTCGCTACGTGCCCAAACTGGGTGCCCGTCTCGACTATGAATACGAGGTCTATCGCGAGCGTGATCATGTGCTCTGTGCATCAGGCAGCAGCACGCAACTCTTCATCGACCCTGACGGCCTGCTGATGACCGACAAGCCCGACTACTACACGAACTGGCAGCAGCAGTGGGGTGTGAATGCCGACAACGAATAAAAAGAAAACACATCCGAATGAAACGAATACTGACCATCTCCTTCCTACTCTGTCAGGCCCTCTTCACGCTGGCTCAGCAGCAGATCACTGGCTACGTCATCGACGAGGCCAGTGGCGACACCATTCCACGTGCCAGCATCGTCTACAAGGGTCATAATGTGGCAGCCGTGAGCGACGAGCATGGTTTCTATAGCATCGAGCGCCATGAGGGGTGGAACCTGACCTATAGTGCCGTAGGCTATAAGTCGCGCATCATACAGGTCAACAACAAGACCCGTCACCGTCAGAACGTCAAATTGAAGCCTGATGCCAAGCAACTGCAGGAGGTCACCGTGCGCACCAAGCGCAGCCGTTACAGCCGCAAGGACAACCCTGCCGTTGAACTGATGCGTCGCGTAGTGGCAGCCAAGAAGGAGAACAACCTGCGCAACAACGACTTCTTCTCCAACTACAAATACGAGAAACTGACGCTGGCGCTGAACGACCTGAAGCCAGAGCAGTTGGAGCAGCCGCCATTCAGCAAGTCGCCCTGGCTGCTGCAGCAGGTGGAGCCCAGCACCTATACAGGGAAACTCATCCTGCCCGTCAGCGTCGATGAGACGGTCTCACAGACCATCTACCGCAAAGACCCCCAGGCAGAGAAAACCATCATCATCGGCCAAACCTCACAGGGTGTCAACGACTTGTTCCAGACAGGCGACATCCTCAACACGGTGATGAAGGATGTCTTCACCAATGTGGACCTCTATCAGGACAACATCCGCCTGTTGCAGTACCCCTTCATCTCGCCGATGTCCAACGAGGGCATCAATTTCTACCGCTTCTATATCGAGGACACCGTGATGGTGGACAACGACCGCTGCATACACCTCAACTTCCTGCCCAACAACATGCAGGACATGGGTTTCCGTGGCGACCTCTACATCCTCGACGACTCTACGCTGCACATCCGTCGTGCCCAACTGACCATCCCCAAGCAGAGCAACGTCAACTTCGTGGAGAACATGCAGGTGACGCAGGAGTTCACCCGTTTGGATGACGGCCAGTGGGTGCAGACCGTCGATGACATGGTGACTGAGATCAGCCTGTTCAGTTTCGTGCGCAGCGTGCTGGTTACGCGCACCACGCGCCTGTCTGACTATGCCTTTGACCCCATTCCCAACAAACTGTTCAAGGGCCGCACCGACAAGATTGTGGAAGCCAGTGCCGAGATGCGCGACGATAAGTTCTGGAACCAGTACCGTCAGGTGGAACTGACCAAGAGCGAGAGCAAGATGAACCAGTTCATCACCAACATTGCCAACAGCAAGGGTGTGAAGTATATCATCTTCGGCATCAAGGCCCTTGCCGAGAACTCTGTGGAGACGGGCAACCCCAACTATATCGACATCTGCCCCGTCAACACCTTCCTGACCAAGAACTATGTGGACGGATTCCGCAGCCGACTGAGTTTGAAGACCACGGCCAACCTGAACCCCCACCTGTTCTTCGCCGGCTACTACGCCCACGGCTGGGGCAGCAAGAAGAACTACTATAGTGCAGAGTTCACCTACTCATTGAACCCCAAGACCTATCTGCCCCACGAGTTCCCACGCCGCACGCTTACCATCCAGAGCACCTACGACGTCTGCTCGCCCAGCGACCGCTTCATTGATACCGACAAGGATAACTTCATGGTGGCGCTGAAATGGACAGAGACTAACAAGATGATGCTCTACAACCGTCAGAAAGTGACGTTTGACTATGAGACCGACTGGGGCCTGCGGGCCATGGTCTTCGGCAAGGTGGAAGAGAACGAGGCCTGTGGCGCCATGTCGTTCCGCACGCTGAACCAAGAACCCCTGGCGCCAGAGATGCAGCAGAAGTCAGGCAACGGCGACTACATGCGCACCACCGAGGTGGGAGCCATGCTGCGCTACGCCCCTGGCGAGACCTATATCAACAACAAACTGCGCCGTCGTACCATCAACCAGGATGCCCCCGTCTTCAGCCTCAGTTATACCATGGGTCTTAAGGACGTGTTCGGCGGCCAATACTCCTACCACTTCACCGAAGCCCATCTCTACAAGCGTTTCTGGATGAATAGTTGGGGTAAGATTGACGTCCACCTGAAGGCCGGCAAGCAATGGAGCCAGGTGCCCTATCCCCTGCTCATCCATCCTGCTGCCAACCAGTCGTACGTCATCCAGCGCGAGACCTTCAGCCTCATCCGTCCCATGGAGTTCCTCAACGACAAGTATGCGTCGATGATGGTGTCGTGGGACATGAACGGCAAGATCTTCAACCGTCTGCCGCTGGTGAAGAAACTCCACTGGCGTGAGTACTTTGCCGTCAGGATGCTGTGGGGCAACCTGTCTGACAAGAACAATCCTTACCTGCCAGAGAATGCAGGCAACCCCACCCTCATGTACTTCCCCGAGGGCAGTTACATGATGACCAACAAGCCTTATACAGAGATTGTGATTGGCGTACACAACATCTTCCGCTTCTTCCACGTGGATTATGTACGCCGACTGAGTTACCGCGACCTGCCCGGCAGTCCTCACTGGGGCATGCGCTACGTGATGGAGTTCAGTTTCTGATCGTCGCCGTCAGCGGTATAGCATGATAGAGCAGTTTGCCCCAGCGGCAAACTGCTCTATCAGTTTTTTCAGATAGGCCGCATTCTCCCTGACGCGCTCCTCGTTGCCGTCATAGCCGTTGACCAGCACGACGAGGTGGGTGGTGTCGAGCGTCATCTTCGTACGCTCGTTGTCGCTGGTGGGAGTGCCCACGCCTCCTACGGCATCGCGATAGACGGGCAGTCCTGCAATGTTCAGCGGCCCTCGTCCTATGCCCTCATAGGGCTCTCCCTCGCGTCCCACGCCCAGCGTGAGTGTGTCGCCCACGAACTTGTCGGCATCGAAGCCGCCAAGACTGTAGCCATAGGCGATGGAGGCCAGGTTGACCAGGTCCACGAGTGTGTCTATCTGATAGAGTTCCTTGCCCTGCAGCATGCGACGTATGAGTTGTTCCGATGCAGGACGGTAGCGTGAGGGATCCTTGCCGCATGCCTTATACACGCGCCTCGTGGCAGCGATGGAAGGCTGCTCCTTGAGCGACTCCGTAGTCAACTGTGCCCTGAACTGCGCCTCCAAACGATGTATCTCGTCCCACAACGCCTCACAATAGGGCGTATTCTTCACCTCTGCCTCCACGCATGCCCCCACGAATCCAGGGCACACCTGCTCAATCTCCTGCGAAACTATTATCTTCATACACTTATCAATTGTCGCTGATCATTTCCAAAAACTCCTCCTCGTTGACAATCCTCACGCCCAGTTTCTGCGCCTTCTCCAGTTTCGAGGGGCCCATGTTCTCGCCAGCCAGTATGAACGAGGTCTTGCCACTGATGCTGCCCACGTTCTTGCCGCCATGCTGCTCGATGAGCAACTTGTACTCGTCGCGCGAGTGATGCTGGAACACGCCGCTGATGACGATGCTCAGCCCATCGAGTTTTGTCGAGAGTTGGGCGTCGACGGTTGCCAGTTGGAACTGCAGGCCATACTGGCGCAGCCGCTCCACTATCTGGCGGTTCTCCTCATTGTGGAAATAGCCCACTATGCTCTTGGCCATCACCTCGCCTATGCCTTCCACCTCCTGCAGGTCTTCCAGGCCAGCGGCCATCAGGGCATCCATCGACTTGAAGTGACGGGCCAGCAGACGGGCGCTGGTTTCTCCTACGAAACGGATGCCCAGGGCAAAGACCACACGCTCGAAGGGCACCTCCTTCGACCGCTGTATGCTGTTCACTATCTTCTGGGCCGACTTGGTGCGCGAGCCGTCGCCGTTGATCTGCTGCACCTCGATGTCGTAGAGGTCGGCCACGTTGCGTATCAGTTTGCGACGATAGTATTCATCCACGGTCTCAGGCCCCAGCGAGTCTATGTTCATGGCCTTGCGGGCTATGAAGTGCTCTATGCGCCCCTTGATCTGCGGCGGACAGCCGGCATCGTTCGGACAGTACCAGGCCGCCTCGCCCTCGTAGCGCACCAGCGGCGTGCCGCACTCAGGACAGCGACGTATGAACTGCACGGGTTGTGCGATGATGGGTCGCTGGTCGATGTCCACGCCCACGATTTTTGGTATGATCTCGCCGCCTTTCTCCACATAGACCGCATCGCCTATGTGCAGGTCGAACGAGCGTATGAAGTCCTCGTTGTTCAGCGTGGCACGTCTCACGGTGGTACCCGCCAGTTGCACCGCCTCCATGTTGGCCACGGGGGTGACGGCTCCCGTCCTGCCCACCTGATAGGTCACCTCCAGCAGACGCGTGCATGCCCGTTCTGCCTTGAACTTATAGGCGATGGCCCATCGTGGGCTCTTGGCCGTGTATCCTAACGATCGCTGCTGTCTCAGGGAATTGACTTTCAGCACGATGCCGTCCGTAGCCACGGGCAGGTTCTTACGCTCGGCATCCCAGTAGTCTATGAACTGCAGCACCTCGTCCACCGTCTTCACCTTCTTCATGCCCTCGCTGATCTTGAATCCCCACGAGCGTGCCGCCTCCAGGTTCTCGTAGTGACCGTCGGCAGGCAGTTCCTCGCCCAGCAGATAGTAGAGGTAGGCATCCAGTTGTCGCTCGGCCACCACTTTCGCGTCGAGGCTCTTCAGCGTGCCGCTGGCGGCATTGCGCGGATTGGCGAAGAGCGGTTCCTCTGCCGCCTCGCGCTCACGGTTCAGGCGTTCGAACGATGCCCAGGGCATCAGTATCTCGCCCCTTATCTCGAACTCCTGCGGATAGCCCTTGCCTGGCAGTATGAGCGGTATGGCGCGTATCGTTCGCACGTTCTGCGTCACGTCGTCGCCCTGCACGCCGTCGCCACGGGTCACGGCCTGTGTCAGCCGTCCGTCCACATAGGTCAGCGAGATGCTCAGTCCGTCGTACTTCATCTCACAGCACACCTCAAACGGCTCGCCGCCCAGTCCCTTCGTCACGCTGTCGTACCACTCCCTCACGTCCTGTTCGCTGTAGGTGTTCGAGAGCGACAGCATCGGGTATTTGTGGGCCACCTGCCTGAATTCCTTCTGCAGGTCGCTGCCCACCCGTTGCGTGGGTGAGTTGGGGTCGAACATCTCCTGATGCCTGGCCTCCAGGTCCTGCAGTTCATGCATCATCATGTCGAACTCCTGGTCGCCAATGGTCGGCTGGTTCAGCACGTAGTACTTGTAGTTATGCTCGTGCAGTTCTTTCCTCAACTGCTCTATCCTTGCTTTTTCGTCCATGTCAAATTCCTATTCTTGCCGTCAACACGGACATAGCAATCTCGTCCGTGGCGACACGCACCAGTTCTGTACTTGTAGAAATTTTGAGCCACTCCATATTCAACTATATAACGTGCCTCAACCATTCTTTATCGCTGAATTAACTCAGATATCACTTTGACTAACTCATGGGCGGGTTCTACTATTGTGCTCAGTTCCTCTTCACTAATTGAAAAGAAGCAGTTATAGTCTCCCTTTTCCCTCAATTGCTCCATTCGGGTCAGAAAGCCACCCAGTCTGTCTTCAATGACACCCGTTTTGATGAAGTGTAGTCCAAACTGGCTCAACATACCGGAATGTCTCTTGCTGGCCAGTCCATTGTGAATAAACAACCCCTGAACAGCATGGAAACAAGCGTAATAGTAGCGATTTGCTGCCAAATCCCATTGCTGCAAACCACTAACCATTTCCGCTTGGTACAGAAAGTGGTTGGCCTTCTCCATCTGGAGACGTACCAAGGTCCTTTTCTCTTCGTCATTTAAACTCATAGGGCAATGGCATCTTCAATTACGTTGTGATAGAAAGGAGTGATACGGCTAGCCTCCCATTCCTTCTTTGTGTACATGATGGGATTGATTTCGGCACCCAGATCCCACCCAAGTTTTGTCAGTGGGTAGGTTATGGTGTCGTAATCTTCAGGGGTCAACCTGTCTTTGTCGAGAATTATTAGTATGTCCCAATCAGATTCCTGACGGGCATCACCGCGAGCCCGTGAACCATAGAGCATTGCCGTTGCCTGCTTTGGCAGACTCGCGCCAAGTGTTCTTTTGATATTTTCAATTATCTTCTTGTTCATAACAATCTCTCTTCTCGCAGGCAAAGATACGAATAATTGAGCACAAAAGCAAATAAAATCGCTATTTTTTTGCTTTTGTCGGGAGAAAGAGGGGCATCAAAATGTACATCACCTTCAGTTGCCCCACTCTCACCCCTCACTTCTCACTCCTTACCTTAAATTAGCACAAAATTCCCAGCGTACTGTTTTCAACGGGTTGGACGAACCATCAACTTAATTTTCCCTCCGAATGGCAAAAATACAAATGCCACGTTGTACGAACCTGTGGGATTATTGTATGAACAAAAGAAAGTATTAGGCTACACCTTTCAACGAAATCCAATTGCAGTATTGCAGACTATAATAGGTAAGAAAGAGCCCCTCATGTAGCACAAGTTCATAAAAAAATCTAAAATGGGGTTCTGTTTTATCGCGGAATGAAATATATTCACTAACTTTACATCCGAACAAAAAACTGAAAGATATGGAAGACGTAAATCACCATATTATTGTTTTGGTTGAACAGAAGAAGGGAGCAATTCACGAAGTTGAAAGTATGTAATGACTTGAGAAATCTAAACTATTCATTATGAAGACCATAAAGATTATGATTGCAACATCGGAAGAGATGCACGAATCAAGAAGTGTACAATGAGTTTAATACACAGAAAATGCTAAACAATGGAACAGCAAACAAATAGTCGTTTTGAGAGTCACCTCATTGAGAATCGTGAGGTGCGTATATTTTTGTCATCCACTTTCTTTGATATGGAAGCGGAACGTTCGGCATTGGTAAAGCGCTTCAATAAGTTGAAACTAGAGGCGAACCGCCGTAATGTCAGCCTGTCGTTACTTGATTTACGCTGGGGTGTCACTGAAGAGGAAACACGAACAGGCAAAGTGCTCTCTGTCTGCCTGAATGAGATAGAGAATTCCCATCCGTTTTTCATCGGTCTACTGGGTAGTCGCTATGGCTATGCACCTAAGATGACTGAAATAGAGAAGAATCCTGATTTGAAAGAGCGTTATCCGTGGATATGTGAAGACATTGCCCAGGAACGTAGTATCACGGAGATTGAAATGCAATATGGAGTGCTGAGGAATCAGGAAGGCGTGGATGCCGCTTTCTTCATCAAAGCTATGCCTAACACCCAACCTGATGATTGCGAAAAACTTACCAACCTAAAAAACAAGATTCGCAATCAGCAGCACTTCCCTGTGGGCGATTATACAGCAATCGAAGACCTATGCGACCAAGTTGAAAAGGTTGTGATGGCATTACTTGATAAGTATTTCTCAGATGCCGATAACACCAGAATAGGACGTGAGCGCAGTATACAGCGGGCCTATATGAACAGCCGTCATAAGTTTTACATCCGAAAGCAGGAGGACTTTGACAGGTTGAATGAATTCCTAAGAAACGATGAGCGCCATCTTGTGGTGACGGGAGCAAGCGGTATGGGAAAGAGTGCACTGATTGCAAACTGGCTAAAAGAACTGGAAAAACAGAAGAATTGCCCTTACAATATCATTTACCATTTCGTGGGAAATACCTTTGGTGGCAATAGCCACGAGGAAATCTTGCAGCATCTTTCCGATGAGATGTTCGACCTGTATGATGGCCTTGAAGTGAAACTGGGTAACTACGAAAGCCCGGAGGAGAAAGCCCAACGCTATATGACAGAGGCTGTGCAGAAGGGCAAACCGATGCTGATAGTGATTGACGGTATTAATCAGATTTCCAAACGTAACAATGCCAAGTTGCTCAATTGGCTGCCACAGTCACCTGAAAATGTTAAGTATCTGTTCTCCACGCTAAGGGACGATGCAACCATGCAGACTTTCTTCCGCCTAGAATATCCAACATATACGGTGGAACCACTCAACGACGAACTGCGTAGTCAGTTTATTGTTGAATACCTGGAGAAAGTAGGCAAGCATCTTGATGAAAACCAGTTGAGCCGTATCCTGCACGATTCTGAAAATGAAAACACGTTGGTGCTGAGGACGCTGCTCGACGAACTAATCTGCTTCGGTTCATACGAGCACCTGAACAAACGCATTGATTATTATCTCTCTGCTACATCAATACCTGATTTCTTCGACCGTATGCTTCATCGTATGGAGGATGACTATGAAGAAGTGCGACGACTGCTTTCACTGATTGTGGTCTCTGAGCATGGTCTGTCAGAAGAGGAACTCATCGTTATGACAGGTCTGCGTCAGATGGATTATCATCAGTTCTATTGTGCCATCTCTGCTCACATCGTCACCCGCAATGGCTTGCTCACGTTTGGTCACCAGTATATGACAGATGCTGTTTGGAACCGTTATCACTTAGATGATATGGATTCTGCCAAACCCTATCGCGAAAGCATCATCGTTTTTTTCAACTCCAACGAGATTATAGATCATAACCGTCGGATTTCAGAACTGGCCTTCCAATACTATCATACAGATGATTGTGAGAATCTCTACAAGACGATTCTGAGTTTTGAAGTCTTTCGTATGTTTAATGCTACTTCTGAAGGAAAGGCTGTGTTGGCTTCATACTGGCGCAAATTACTCAAGGCAGATCCTGAAAAGTATCAGTTACGAAACTATCTTGATCTGCCGTATGAAGGAATTGCTATAGAGGACTTGCCGTATTTAGAGATAGGAGTATTTGCACAAGTTTATATGGCAGATTATCAGACTTCCTTGAGATATACCCAAACTTTCCTATTAATGGCACAATTCTCAGGAAAAGATGAGACTCCTGACATAGCCCAATCGCATAACAACATCGGCGTTGTTTACTATTGGCTTGGTGACTACGACCATGCATTGGAGTATTATTCCAAGGCGCTGGCTATACGAGAGAATGTCTTAGGCCTTGAGCATCCGAAAACTGCAGAATCGTACAGCAACATCGGTGCTGTTTACGACAGACTAGGTGACTACGACCATGCCTTGGAGTATTATTCCAAGGCACAGGCTATACGAGATAGTTTCTTAGGTCAGGAGCATCCTGATACTGCAGGATTGTACAACAACATCGGCGGTGTTTACAAAAGACTTGGTAACTACGACCGTGCATTGGAGTGTCATTTCAAAGCGCAGGCTATACGTGAGAAGGTCTTAGGCCTTGAGCATCCTGATACAGCTTTATCGTACAACAACATCGGCTTAGTTTACCATAGTCTTGGTGACTACGACAAGGCATTGGAGTATTGCTTCAAGGCACTGGCTATTACGGAAAAGGTCTTAGGCCTTGAGCATCCTATTACTGCTCATTCGTACAACAACATAGGTTTTGTTTACCATAGTCTTGATGACTACGACAAGGCCTTGGAGTATTATTCCAAGGCGCTGGCTATACGTGAGAAGGTCTTAGGTCTAGAGCATCCTGATACTGCTATATCGTACCACAGCATTGGCGGTGTTTACCATAGTCTTGATGACTACGACAAGGCCTTGGAGTATTATTCCAAGGCGCTGGCTATTTGGGAGAAGGTCATAGGCCTTGAGCATCCAGATACTGCTCAATCGTACAGCAACATCGGTGCTGTTTACGACAATCTTGGGGACTATGACAAGGCCTTGGAGTATTATTCCAAGGCGCTGACTATACGTGAGAAGGTCATAGGCCTTGAGCATCCTGATACTGCCACATCGTATAACGACATCGGCGGTGTTTTCGACAGTCTTGGTGACTACGACAAGGCACTAGAGTATTATTCCAAGGCGCTGGCTATTCGTGAGAAGGTATTAGGCCTTGAGCATCCGAATACTGCTACATCGTACAACAACATCGGCGGTGTTTTCGACAGTCTTGGTGAATACGACAAGGCATTGGAGTATTGTTTCAAGGCGCTGGCTATTCGTGAAAAGATATTAGGCCTTGAGCATCATAGTACTGCTACATCGTACAACAACATCGGCTGTGTTTACTACAGTCTTGGTGACTACGACAAGGCATTGGAGTATTATTACAAGGATTTGGCTATATGTGAGAAAGTCTTGGGCCTTGAGCATCCGAATACTGCTTTAGTCTATAACAACATCGGCGGTGTTTTCGACAGTCTTGGTGAATACGACAAGGCATTGGAGTATTGTTTCAAGGCGCTGGCTATTCGTGAAAAGTTATTAGGCCTTGAGCATCCTGATACTGCTACATCGTACAACAACATCGGCTTTGTTTACGACAGTCTTGGCGAATACCATAAGGCATTGGAGTATTATTCCAAGGCATTAGATATTCGTAAAAAGGTTTTAGGTTCAGAAAATCCAGACACAAAGAACATACTAGAAAAGATAGATGCCATCAAACGCAAATTGGAAGAACAAGAAAAATAATGAGAAGCGAGGTTGATGTCAAAGGACAGGTGAGTGACATTAATTGATGGAAAAAGAATGATGGAAGATGTACTATTTTAAATATTTTGATGAAGATGAATAAGATAAAACTAATTGTCACATTTGCCTTGATGATCTTGGCAAATAAAAGTTTTGCAGTAACCGTTGAGACGACGGTCAATCTCAATGTGTACTTTCCTGAGTATACGAAAATTGACCTTGTGTGTGACCAGATGCCAACGGCTGCACAGAGGGATGTGGAGTTCTGTTGCGAGGCGGCATTTACAGGCGAGTTGCTGAATGAGTTCAAGCATGCGAACATTGCGGATAACCATATCTGCAACGGCGAGATGAAGGACGGCTATCGCTGCAGGGCGAATACAGGGGGCTTCGTATGGGGGAATGGCACATGGAAGTTCATGAGGAAGGCAGATTTTCCCACTACAGCAAATGGATGGAGCATGGGCTTTTGTCAACTGCTTATCATTCATAACGGTGAAGCCCGTCCGATTGGCGCTAAGATGAAGAACAAGAGGACCATCTATCGGGCATTGTGCGAGAAGGATGGCAAACTCTGTATCGTCGAGTCGAAGAAGGTGATGACCTACGAGTTCTTCGTGAAGTGTCTGAATGCCTATAAGGTTACCCATGCCCTCTATCTGGATATGGGCAGAGGCTGGAACTATGCTTGGTATCAAGACGAAGAGGGGAAGGTAAAAGAGATATTCCCTGAAAGCAAATTGGCTCCAAGTTACAAGTATAGAACCAATTGGATTACCTTCTACAAATGAAAAGTGACGAATTTTTCAATTGACATCATAATTTTTCCTTAATCCATTTATAATCAGTTAATTATAGTTTTAACTGACATCATATTGACTTCATATTGACATCATACCGACATCATTCATAGTAAAACAACTTGT
>Ga0310695_10011170_pt1 | contig 12897 bp, 16 predicted proteins | sample RumenRJG_04DNA_FD_203882 | JGI IMG/M metagenome (GOLD analysis project Ga0310695, IMG submission 203882) | Bovine rumen microbial communities from Lethbridge, Alberta, Canada - RJG_04 (v2) (version 2) | ecosystem: Host-associated > Mammals > Digestive system > Stomach > Rumen | place: Canada...
TTCGCGGACAATCGGGGAACTGTTCTACCTCATGATAGAGGAAGTCGCGGACATTACGTTCAACCAATCGATGCAGATTCTTGTCGATGCTATGCTGGCGACCGTTCAAGAAACGTTCCGGCTTACGGACGCACAGGTTGAGAACTTTTACAAAGATTTCCTGTCGAAGCTCCCAGCACCGATGAATCGCCTATTACAGGCTGCTTGAGTGAATTTATCTCTTGAGATATGCAGTTTTATAGGAACTGTGTAGGTTCTAGATATGGGAAGTTTGAGTTCTTTATCTTTTTTTGCTGCTCTTGCCATCCCTTTAATTCTCCTTGTTATCCTTTTCAGTATTCTCTTCCGCAGCCCCGCCGGAGCGAATCCAGTCATCGACTTCGCTCAGTTTGAATTTCCAGAGCCGTCCGACTTTGTATGCAGGCATGTTGCGCTTATTGATCCATTGCATGATGCTTTCGCGACCTACCCCGAGGTATTCCTGCACTTCCTTCATCGTTGACCATTTTTCTATATTCTTATCCACGTGTGTCTCCTTCGTCCGACGTATGGAACGTCACCTGAATCCTTATATTGAAATCCCACCGCTTGTTTGGAAAGCAGTTCTCGCCATCCGCATCCTGCATTTCCCACTTGCATTCGAAGTTTCCCTCGAAGCCACGGGCATCTATGTCCGTGGCTATTTTTGTAAATTCTCCCGGATTGGTATCCGGCACCGGGATGACCGTATCAATAGGTTGGGGATGTATGTCCGCCTGATTCACCAGCACGAGCTTCCGGTTCCGCCATGGGACCTTGCCGCGGTTCTGAAGATTCCACTCGTGGTGAACAATCTCGTAGCAGTCCGCTTCATGATGCTTGTCTCCGAATTCGACATAGACGTCATCGCCTGCGTATCTTGGCCCACTGATGTCCTCGGCGGATAACTGTATGACTCTCTGCACGTCTTCCATATTCCGGATTACTCCATCCAGATGGTCGGCAATCTTCTTCAGGGTATTGGCCGCATGCTGATAGGCCCCGCACTTTTCCCCGCCGCCAGCGGATTCGATACATAGTTCGCGCCAGTCTTTCAAGAGCATATCCGCGAGCAGCCGCAGGCCTTCCAGCTTCACGTTTTCCCGCTGATTGTCCTCCTCCCTCTGGCGCTGCAGCGCTTCTTCCCGCAGATCCAGCATGGCCGACGCATCATCATCTTCGCGCATCAGCTCCATCGCGCCCTGATAGGCGGCATCCAGCCCCGCATAGGTGTGTTCTTCGTCCCATACGGTTTTTGCCTCACTACCGTCCATTTTGCACCGGAATCCAGCCCGGAAGGTGTTCCCTTCTCTGCTGATCTCTGCCATCAGCTCGCCAATCTCTATGGGGATATCTACGATTTTGTACGTCCATGTATCTTTCTTCGGCATCGGTGTGGCCGGCCGCCCGACGTCGGCCAATCTGACTTCCGCGCCTTTCTCTTCGTGCAGCGCCTTCTGCTCCTCTTTCGGCTTGCTGGCAATCTTATCCGCCACGCTGACGCCGATGTTCCCGGCTTTCAGCTCGGCTTTGTATTCCGGCCCTAGGTTCTTCTCGATGTTTTCCAGCCGCCCGACCGCCGACACGCTCATGCCAAGGGCGGCGGCAATATGCTTCCGGCGCCGCCCGTCGATTTTCTCCCCGGCTTCCTCGCGGCGCTTGAAGATGTCGTTCATCCGCTTCACGGCCTGCATCTTCTCCCAGTCGGAAACCACCCGGTTCGGGATGTTTGCCTCGATCAGCATCTGCTCGGCATCGGTCTCCCCCGCGTCCTTGATGATGCAGTCTACTTTCCGGAATGCGGTCTTCCCCTCTTTCACTAGTCTTTCATGGGCCAGCTTGCGGCGGTGCCCGGAAATCAGCTTGTATTTCCCGTCCCCGCATGGCCGGACGGTCAGCGGATCCAGCAGGCCAAACTGCTCGATGCTGTCTTTCAACAGCGCGTTCTTCTGCTCGATCTCGATGCTGCCCTCGACCTCGAAATCGTTGTTCTCATCGTCTACGATGTCCGCAAGGTCAATCTTCACGATTTCCCGCGGTTTCTCTGCCATGTAATCGCCCATGGCCCCCAGCATAGAAAAAGCCATCCTGATTCCTCCTTCACATTGTGCCCAAATTGGGCACAAGCTCTTTCAAAAATCCCCGGTAATCCTGTGCCGGGCGGCATCGTTTCGCATACTCCACGACAGGGATGTGCGAAAAAACGGATTCCTTGACCTTGACGCTCATGTGGATCACATGGGCGAATATCGGGAATTGCGTTTTCGTCCGCAGGAATTCCAGCCCCTCGCGGTCCATCTTCGTCCGCGCGTTGTACTTCGTGACCAGCACGCCAGCCATGCGGACGTGGTGCCCCGCGGCGTTCGCTTCGGCTATCCGCGTCTCGACTTCCCGCAGGCCGTCGATGCTGAACCCGTCAATCTCCAGCGGCACGATGATGTCGCTCGCTGCCATGAATGCGTTGATGACGTTCGGCGTCATGTTCGGCGCACAGTCGATAATGGCATAGTCATAATCGTCCTGAACGCTTTCCAGTTCCGATTGCAAGATCATTGCCGCCCGTCCGGCGCGCTCGCGGTCTGCCAGCAACTCCATGTTGACGGTCGCGAGATCCATATCCCCCATGACAACAGACAGACCTTCATGCTCGGTCGGCCTTATGGCGGTCTTGATCGGCGCGCCGCGGAATACGTCCGCGATGGTGTGCTGCCCGACGGTCTTGCGCTGCTTGAAGAAGCTCGACGCGTTCCCCTGTATGTCGTTGTCGATCAGCAGGACGCGCTTCCCCTGCCTTGCCAGCAGGTACGCCATATTGCAGGCCGTCGTCGTTTTCGCTACGCCGCCCTTCATGTTCACGATGGCGAATGTTCTCATGATTTCCCTCCTCGGTTTTCTCTGCCCGGTTCGATCCGGACGTAGACGGTGTACTGCACCGGGTAGCCGTATTGGTTTATCCCGCTGTAGCTAAGATTCTTGTCGATGTAGTAGCCCTTCCGTTCCGGCGGGTCCTTTTTCCAAGCCCTCGCGTGGACGGTATGGCCTTTGATTTTCTTCGTGTGCAGATTGCGTGACGAGGAAAACCGCTTCTTGATGATCGGATCGTCGCTCAAAAATGTCTCCTCCCCGTTCTTGATGATGTACGCCGCCAACTTATGCCAGTTCTGTGACCGGTCTAGATGCTCGGCGTGGATGTGTACCCATTCGCCGCCGTTCACGATGTTCTGCCAATGCTTCGTGATCAGCTCTGTGTCGATTTTCGCCAAGACCATGTGCAGGTGAACCGCGCCCCGTTTCCCGCGTCCGACGGAAAAGACGTACTTGCATTCTTTCCCTGCTTTCCGGTACTCTTTCCGCATCCGCTTCAGGAACTCTTTGATGTTTTTCCGGACGGTCTCGCTGTCCGGTTTGGTCTTTGCCGGGTAGGTCAGCGTCACCCACAGGTCTCCCGGGTGGAAGTTCTGGGCGTCCCGCAAGAGTCTCCAGACTTTCCGTGTCGCCTCCTTGCTCTGCCATCTCAGCTGCTCTTCCGGTGTCGCTCTCTCTTTGGCTGCCTTCTCCTTCTGCTCTTTCTTCCCCAGCCGCCCATTGATATACTTCTGGACTTCTACCACATTCCCCAGATTGATCACTTTCTCCTGATAGGCCAAATCTTCCACCCTTCTTTCTTTCAGCCTTTATCTTTCCCAGCTTCCGGTTCCCTGTGTGGTTCTTCAAACAATATGTTTAACAAGTCCAGCCAGCCCCCTTTCGGGGGTGATTTTTTTCTATCTTTGTGCTATACTATTCAAAGATAGATTGCTTTCTTGCTGGACTCTTTCCGGCACAGGCGCCCGTATCAGCGGGCGTCTTTTTTGTATGCAAATGTGCAATGCCAGAACATCGGCTGGAAGTATTCGCACTGCTCACAGTGGTTCAAGTGGATAACCGCCCGATACCGCATGCAGTCGACCGCGCACAGGATGTGTTTTCCGCATACCGGGCATACGACGTTATTGTGAATGGGACGATTGTTTACCATCTTATCCTCCAATGGCCTTCAACGACCCCGCCATTCTGGCGGTCTGTGCTGATGCCCGCAGGTCTTGTCCGACATGCTGCGTGATGAACCGGTTGAACACGCTTTTCGGCACGCGCGGGCGCGTCCCGAACCAGATGGCCGGAAGCATGTCCAGCTTGATCAGCTCACTCACGAATGCCGGGGATGTGTGCATCCGCTCGGCGACTTCCTGCGTCGTCAGCAGCCGGTCGGCATCATCGAGGATGATATCTTCCTTTTCCATGGTTCTCCCTCCTTATGCCGCTGACTCTCCATCCGGCACCTTTCGCGGCGCCGTCAGGATGTACCCGGCCAGCTTCAAGATGGTATCCGTGCCGCCCATCTTGCGGACTTCCTCGATGATCTTGATGGTCTCCAGCCGTGCCTGCTCATTTTTCAGGGCCTGCAGCAGAATCGTTTCTTCGCTCATTGTTCTTCTCCCCCTTTCATCCGGCTTATCTCGTAGCGATATCGAAGCAGTGAATGATAAACGCAACGATGACGATATCATTGAAATATTCTTCGTAGTTTTCTTTGATGGCTTTTACGATTGCTTTCATAGTAAAGAACTCCTTTTCTCTATTTACATTCTCGCGATCTTGCACAGTGCGATTGTGAACACAATGGCAAAGGCAAAGATCACAACGATGGCTCCCAGTAATATGATAAAGTCCGTCACCCTACCGCCTCCTTTTTGTCGAAGAATCCTGTCGTGCGGCAGTATCTTTCCTGCTTGAATCTCTAGGGTCGCAGAAACCTTCGTGTTTAGGCTTGTAGTACCAGCACCACGGTTCCGGTAATTCCGGGACAATTCCAGTTTCTAAGTCCAAGTTGCATTGTACCCGCAATGTGACTTGGGCTATTCTTTTTTCCATGGTGTTCATCTCGGCCTGGAATGCCATCACCCGCGATACTTTCCGCCCGTCAATGAATACCTCTGCAATCGGCCCTGATGTCTTTATCTTCACATCTGCCAACCGTTCCTGTCTTTCCTTCATCCTCTCCCTCCTTTCGGCATCCTCTAGAGGATGTGCTATACTGGCCTCCCTCCTTCTGCTACAATGGATGCAGGAAAGGGGGTGTTTTTATGGGTGTTTTACCTGTCCCGGCCAAGCAGTATTTTTCTGATTTTGCTTTCGACCTTGTCGATTACGCCATCGTCCGCAAGGGAAAACAAGTCGCTACCGTGAAGGGGCTTTCCAATTCCGACCATGGTCAGCAATTCGTTTCTTTCCTTTATGGTATCGATGTTCGAATCGGCGATCGATTGCAAACTGATAATTCTGCGGCTTTTGTATCGCGCGTAGACTACGATACCTATAATGGCCAGAAACAGCTTATCAATGCTTACGTTCGTTGATGTCTCTAGCCATGTCTAGGTACACGCAATGGGTCAATGTTGCACAGCGTGTCAACAGCAGGGGCATAGCCATATCCGTTTGGGTTTCTATGGCTATGCTTATTTTTATGCCATCCAACTGACGCTTACGAGAAAACGTATAGCCGGTCTCTACGATTTGCTTATTCTCCATCGTTCCACCTCCTTTCGGTATCCTCTAGATGGTGTGCTATACTGGCCCTTTAGGGACAGTATAGCGGTTTTGTGTACTTTTCATCTGTTTGTTTTCTTATCTATGTTGTTATACACATTATAGTTTAGTTTATAGTGATTGTCAACACATATAAATACATTTTTGTGTTGACTTACACCGCAAAAAATATTATTATATATTTAAGCCAAGCGGGGGGAGGTGATACTTTGGATATGCAGGATAGGCTCAAGGCGGTTAGGAAATCTTTGAAAAAGACACAATCCGAATTTGGTAAAACTCTTGGTTGCAGTCGTGATACAATCGCGAACTACGAAGGTGGCCGTGCCGTCCCGACTGATACATTCTTACAATTGATTTGTGCAAAATTCCCAATCAATGAAGAATGGCTTCGGACAGGCAAGGGGGTCATGACGCTTGATACAGAAACGTCGCTGTTCGCGGCGTTCTCGAAGCAGTACGAGCTGACGGCCGCAGAGCAGCAGGTGGCCCGCTATCTGCTGGCGCTGTCGCCAGACGAGCGGAAACACATCTTGAAGCATCTCCGCGGCCTGTCGGATGCGATCGAACACGCCGACGAGGAAAGCGCGGCGAAGGCCGCCGCCCGCGAGGCAAAGGTCGAGGAATACCGGCAAGAGCTGGAGGCGCAAGAAAAAGGGCCGCCAGCCTCCGAGACTTTCGACGGCGAAAAGCGCGCATAAAAAAAGACCGCCCCGCCCGCAAGCGGAACGGCAAGGCCGTCGTTTTGCCATTTGTACAAATCGCAAAAAAGAAACCATAAGAAAAGCCGCCCATGTTGGCGCATGGACGGCATCCGGGCAGCCATTGGCGTGACTGCTGTTCCCGGGCAGGTGTATATGAACCCCAGCAGTATCATTATACACCTGCCCTCTTTCAATTGGAAAGGGGTATTTTTATGCCGTATCTACGGAAGCGCGGCAAGAAATGGTACTACACCATTGAGATCAGCACGGCCGGTGGCAAGCGCAAGCGCAAGGAAGTCGTCGGCGGCAATACCAAGGCCGAGGCGGCCGCCGCCTATGCGCGGGCCGTCGTCGAGCTGCAGGGCACCGGGGCGTATTTCGAACCGACGAAGATGACGGTCTCCGACTACTTCAAGGAATGGTTCGATGTCTACTGCCCGCATAATTTCCGCAAGAACACCATTGCCACGTATCAGCGCATGGCGCGGCTGCACATCCTCCCGATCATCGGGGATATGCGGCTCCCGGCCGTCAAGCCGACCGACCTGCAGGCGCTCGTCAACGAGCTCCAGCAGCAGGGCCTCTCGCATTCGACAATCAGCATCACGCTCACGGTCATCAAGCGGGCGTTCGCGTATGCCGCGGATTTCGCGGAATACCTCCAGAAGGATCCGGCACAGAACGTCCGCGTCCCGCGTGACGCCGCCGCGGCCGTTCCGTCCCACGCGTTCACGCGCGATCAGGTGCATCAGATTTTGGAGAAGTACCCGCCCGGGCACGCGTTCCACCTCCCCGTCCTGATCGCGTACCACACCGGCGCCCGCATCGGGGAGATCTGTGCGCTCACATGGAAGGACGTCGACTTCGATGCGCGCGAGATCCACATCAACAAGACCGTCATCAATGTCAACGGGCCCGAGATCCAGCCCGCCCCCAAAACGTCTGGAAGCCGGCGCGTGATCCCCTACGGGCGCGCGCTGCAGGATATCCTGAAACGCCAGCGCAAAGGCCAGCTCATCAACGCGATGCAGTACGGTGCCCCGCCGCCCATCTTTGTCTGCCAAGCTGCCCGCGGCGGCGCGCTGAACCCGAAGCTCTTCGCCCCGTTCAACCATTGGACACGCACGACGTTCGGCCCCGGCTACACCTTCCACAGTCTGCGGCATACCCACGCCACCATGCTGCTGGAGGCCGGCGAAGATCTCGAAGTTGTCTCCAAGCGCCTCGGACACACCAGCATCAACACCACCGCCAAGACCTACTCCCACATCCTCGAACAGCGCAAAGCCAAGACCGTCCATCTCCTCGATGAAATCCTATAGGAAAAGCCCGCGAGACATTCCCGCGGGCTTTTCCTATATCTGCTTTTCAGCTTGACTTTTTCCAGAATCCTGCATTCCAGCTTGACAAAAAATGTCAAGTCAAGCGTGGAAAAATCCAGAAAAGTCAAGCCATGATGCTTGTTATATCGCTGTTTTCCTCTGATGATACTCGGTGTCTTCGTCTGGCATGTGTTCTTGTTCGTATTCCAACTTTTCCATATCGTAGTGCGTCTGCAGGTTTATCCAGAAGGATTTCGGCACGCCCAAAGCGCGTTCCAGCGCAAATGCGAACTTCATAGAAATATTTTTCTTTCCCTTGATGATCTGATTGATATATGCCGGGCTCACCCCTGTCATCAACGCCAGTTCCGCCTGCGTCATCTTCCGCTCTTCCAGTACATCAAAGAGCGTTTCGCCCGGATGTATAATCAGATCAGCGGATATACCAGTTCTCTTTGCCGCCATGATAATCGCTCACCCCTTCTACTTCAAGTTCTGTGCACAGCTTCACGGTTTCCTTTTCCGCATCCAGTTCCAAGATGAACCGGACGTTCGGCGTGATATGCAGAGAATACCGCGGCTTCTTGTAGCCCGACAGTTGTTCCGGATGCCCTAGATTCAAGAGCAGGAAGTCCCCAAATGTTTCCGCTGCTTCCAGCCTGTCCAAGTGCTTCTTTATAGTCCGAACCCAATCCATCGGAAGTTTCTTCTTCAGCTTCGAAAAATCGGTAAAGTATTTCTCAACCTTCCGGTTTGCGTATGTTATTTTCAAGGCCTCGCCTCGCTATAATTAACTCTTTAGTTAATTTATTATACTATCCGCGCGCTGCCCTTGTCAATGAATTTGCCGCCCGTCTGGAATTCCGGCGGCAAAAAGGCGGCAAACCGGCCTTTTGAAAAATTTTCTTCCCTTTCTCCCCTTGCCTGTACTGGCTTCTTTGAAAATTTTTTGTATAAATTTTACTTATTTTATCATACATTGTCCAAAAATATGGTATAATGGGATATGGATAAAGTAAATTTATTCCCTTTATCTGATTTCACACGAAGGAAGCGATAGCATGGAACTACGACAACTCGAGTATTTTCAGATGGCGGCGCGGCTCCGGAATATCACGCGTGCGGCGGAACGGCTGCGCGTATCCCAGCCGAATATCACGGTCGCGATCAAGAAGCTCGAAGCCGAGCTCGGTATCACGCTCTTTGACCGCAGCCAGAAGCAGCTGGCTTTGACGACCGAGGGCGCGGTTTTCCTGAACCGGGTCGACCTCGCCCTGCGCAATATCCAGGACGCTGTACTCGAGGTGAACGACTATAAACAGCTCCAGAAAGGCACGATAAAGATCGGTATCCCGCCGATGATCGGCGCCTATCTGTTCCCGAAAATCTTCTCGAGCTTTCAGAAGAAATATTCGCATCTCGATATCCATCTGCATGAGGAAGGCTCCATGGCAATCCGCGAGCAGCTCGAGCGCGATGAGCTCGATTTCGGCATCATCATCCTGTCGAAGACACCGAAATCCTTGCAGGATCTGCCGATGTCGCAGAACCACATCGTCTGCTGCGTCCCCGAGGACAGCGAGCTGGCGCAGAAAGACATCTTGACCCTGCAGGATATCGCCGAATCCAATATCGTCCTATTAAAGGAAGGTTCCTTCATCCGCGAGGCGGTTCTCGCAAAAATGAAGGATGAGGCGATAACGCCGAACATCGTATTGGAATCCAATCAGGTCAACACGCTGAAAGGTCTCGTCGCGAATGGCGTCGGCGTCTGCTTCCTGCTCGATATCGTCGCACAGGACACGCCGGGCCTCAAGGCCATCCCGCTTGCGGATTTCGAGCCCGTCAACGTCGGCCTCTCGTGGAAGAAGGACCGCTATATCTCAAAGGCCGCCCAGTCCTTCATGGATTTCTGCAGGGAGATTCTCCGCGAGCGCAAAGAGCAGGAAACGGATGCGGAGAAGCGGACATCCCCGATGATCTGAGTTCGGACAGAGTTCCTGAAAATGGAATCCTGCTTCAGGATATGCAAAAGCCATCGAATGAAAATCCGATGGCTTTTTTTCATATTCCGTTTCCGGACAGTCCGGATCAGTTCTCCCGCAGAAGCGGGACGGTCAGGCTGCCGGTCGGCATCAGCATATAGCTCGGTTTTTCGCCGACATACTTCTCAGCGAGTTCCAGCGCCTCCTCAACCGTATCCACGGCGCCGTCGAACAGCATTTCTTTCGCGAGTTTCCGGTCAAGTCCGGTCACGAGGATGAAATGCGCCTTCTTCGTCAGACGCGTGACGGCATAGGCCTTATTCGCGCCGATCAGGAAGCGCTCGCGCAGTTTCGCTTCGATGGCATCCGCGGTCTTGAGCTCACGGCAGGTGTCCTCAAGCACTTTGTTGCCGCTCCCCTCCTCGCATTCCGCGAGCAGGATGACGACACCGCCCTGCTTTGTCGCGAGCACGGCATTGTCCATCGTCTTCTGCATCTGATAGACATTGATATCCTTCGGATACCCGCCGCAGCTCGCAATCGTGATGTCCGCCTGCTCAGGGATCGGCACGCCGTAGACCTCATCGACAAACTTGCAGGCCTCCTGATGCGCCTTGACATAATCGCCGGCGAAAATCCGCAGGAAGCGGTGATCCGCGTCGAGAATTGCATTGAACAGGATGACCGAGCGGCCCTTCGCCCAGAGGCCAACTCCCTCCATCTGGTCTTCATAGACCGGGTTCCCCGTCGTCTTGCCGAGCCCTGCGCGCGGATCCATCATGAAGCTGTGATTGTGTCGGATGGTCTCAAGTGCCGCACAGCCTGGCAGAACGGCCTTGCGCCCGCCGCCGTAACCGCTGAAATAGTGATGCACGATGGTACCGGTCAGGAACACGTGGTCACTGTGGCAGATATGCTTGTTGATCAGAACCGGCGTAAAGCGGCTCGTCGTCCCGAAATATTCGAAATCCGACGGCACGCGCGCGTCGCTGTTGAACATCTTGAGCCGTCCCGCAACTTCCTCACCGACGCCCTCGCGCATCTCCTCCTCGGTCATCAGGCGGTGCGCGCCGAGCGCGAATACGATCTGCATATTCTCATCCGGTACGCCGAGCCGGTTCATCTCCTCGACAAGGATCGGAATGAAGTCGTGGCTGTTCGCCACGCGCGTCGGATCGTTGCATATGAACGTAATCGTATCGCCCGGCTTCACGATCTGGTCGATGGGCTTCTGCCCGATCGGATGATAGATTGCGTCGAGCACGGCCTTGCGGATATCGGTCAGCGGCTTCACCGCCGGCATGTCGACTTCCTTGATGACACTCGTCTCATCAATCGAAAAGGACTTTGTGCCATGGCCATAATGAAAGGTATATTCCCGCATTCTTCTTCCTCCTGATGGTCCCTTGTGAAAACAAGGGATGACGACAACGCCACCCCTTGCTATTCAATACATGTAAATCGGAAATCAGTACAGGATATGCGCGATGACATAGCCAACGCAGCAGCCTGTGAACACGCCGATAAGTCCTGGAATCATGAAGCTGTGATTGAGGACGTACTTACCGATCCGCGTCGTGCCCGAACGGTCAAACGAAATGCAGGCCAGATCCGAAGGATAGGTCGGCAGGAAGAAGTAACCGTAGCAGGCGGAGATGAACGATACGATGATGACCGGATCGACGCCGATGCTGATGGCGAGCGGCACGATGATCGAGACCGCAGCCGCCTGCGAGTTCACGAGTTTCGACGTCAGGAACAGGGCAAGCGCGTAGGTCCAAGGATACGCGACGACGAGAGCGCCGAGCTCCTGCTTGATGAACGCCATGTGGTCGGAGAAATACGTATCTGCCATCCAGGCGACGCCGTAAACGGATACGACCGCAACGAGGCCGGCACGGAATACCTGGCTGTTGCCGACATCCTTTGCCCGCATCTTGCAGGTGAAGAGCATGACGGCCGCGATGCAGAGCATGACCATCTGGATGACCGTCGTCATCGAGATTGCCTTCATCGCACCTTTTGCATCCGGGAAATGCGGCAGCAGCTGCGGCATATTGCCGAGTGCGGCGATGATGATGATGCCGGCGAAGAAGATCCACATGGAGCGGTACCAGCTCGACGGCATCGCTTTCTGCTCTGCCGTTGCGCCTTCCTGCGCACCGTAGACTTCCTCATAATGAGCCGGATCCTTGATGTATTCCTGAAACACCGGATCATCCGCGAGATCCTTGCCGCGGCGATAGCTCCAGGTAGCAGCCAGGATGACGCCGCAGAACGTTGCCGGAATAGATACCGAAAGCAGGTTCAGAACCGTGAACGGAAGGCCAGCGGCCGAGATGAAGCCGGCCATCGAGACGAGGGCAACCGATACCGGGGATGCCGAGATACCCATCTGGGATGCGACCGAGGCAACGGCCATCGGGCGCTCCGGACGGATGTTCTCGTGGATCGCGATATCATAGATGATTGGGAACATCGTGTAGACGACGTGGCCGGTGCCGCAGAGGATGGTCAGCAGCCAGGTCGTGATTGGCGCGTAGATCGTGATGCGCTTCGGGTTGCTGCGCAGGAATTTCTCCGCGTAGTGCAGCATGACCGAAAGGCCGCCGGCCGTCTGCAGGTAACCTGCGCAGGTGACGACCGAAATGATCGTGAGCATAACATCAATCGGCGGTTTGCCCGGCTTATACCCAAACACGAATACGAAGATCACCAGGCCGACACCGCTGACCACCGGAAGGCCGAGGCCGCCGTGCCGCACACCGATAACCAGGCATGCGAGCAGGATAATCAGTCCTAAAAGCATTTCCATAAAAGAACTCCCCTTTCCATAAATAAAACCGATGGGAACATAAGCAAGAACAACTCACACGGAGGGAGCATCGCCGTTACCCCCGAAGCGGCTACCCTCCGGTTATCCGCAAGCCTTCTTTTTGGTTTCCCTTGTTGTCTATTATTCGCCATCGCAGATTCGATTCCTTCCCCGAAAATATTTTTTACTTTTCTTTTAGAAAATTTTTCTAGAGGATCCCGATGGAATTTCCACCTTTTCTGCGAACCGGCCCTTGGAAATGACAACGGATTCATTATACACAGTTCCGGCATGGAAGTAAAGGATTATTTATATTTTTATCGCTTTTGATAACTGAAATTTATGCCTTCCCGAACAAGCGGTTATTTTTCGTTTGGATACAAAATAATTTTGCGGAAGGTCTGTTAATATAACATAATACTATGGTATAATATGTTGAAAATGTTATATTGATAAAAATTCTTTCT
>Ga0310695_10011177_pt1 | contig 12892 bp, 5 predicted proteins | sample RumenRJG_04DNA_FD_203882 | JGI IMG/M metagenome (GOLD analysis project Ga0310695, IMG submission 203882) | Bovine rumen microbial communities from Lethbridge, Alberta, Canada - RJG_04 (v2) (version 2) | ecosystem: Host-associated > Mammals > Digestive system > Stomach > Rumen | place: Canada...
CCCAAAACCCCAAAACCCCAAACCCCAATCCCCAATCCCCAATCCCCATTAAAATAATTATTAATTATTTTTAATAAAATAAATATTTTATATTTAATAATTAATTAATAATAAATTTATTAATAATAATTTTATCATTAATATATTAATTAATAATTTTATTTATATTAAAAAATTTAATTGCTTTATATTAAAATTTAATCTATAATTCTTCCAAAAAAATATTTTTATTCATTAAATTGTGTAAAATATTATCAATTTATCTTTTGTAATATACTTTTGACATTTGAATCTACTAATTCCTTAATTTCCTTATCCTCAATATTTTCGCATATTTTTTCACTGATAATGTTCTTAATTTTTGCCAAAAATATTAATAATGCTTTTTCTAATATTACTATTTTCAAATGAGATTTAATTTTTGGCTCAAAAAATTTATCAAATTTAATTTTTAAAATTTCCAATAATTGTAAATTAGTCTCTAAAACATTATTATATTTTGCATTTAATATTATGAATTCTTCTTTTATTTTCTCTATTATTTGATCTATGTATATCTTTTTTAATTTTTCCAATATTGTTGTAGTTAGTTCTTTAATATATTCATTTATTTCATTTTCCAAATCCTGAAAATCCAATTTTAAATCACCAATTAAATTTTCTAAAATGTATTTAAAATCATCATTGATACTTTTTTCAAATAAATGCTTTCTTATTCTTCTCACTAATTTTTTATATTTTAATTTTATATCATCCAAATATTTTTCTTTAATTTTAATTTTTGCAATTTGTTTTAAATTTGATTTTACTAAACTATCTCTGCATTTTTCTTTCAAGCATTTCATTAATACATCTAAACCATATGCTTTTATTTCATATTTCATATTATTTACTTGCAATATTATATCCTTTGCTAAAATATCTATTATTTTCACATTTTCATCATTTAATTTTTCACTAAGTTCCATTTTTCTTTGTTCCGTTTTAACTTGATCCATAGTTTGAGTAAAGATAACAGTTAATATTCCACTATTTCCATATAATTTATTAAGTTCATTAATATAATTTATTTCTTCTTTCTGAATTCTTAAATCACTTGAACCATTACTGATACAATATAAAATTCCATGAAGTGATTTTTCCTTATCTTGAATATTAGTATCGAATTTTTCTTTAATCATTTTTTTTATCCTTTCCATATTATGCTCCACATTAGAACATTCAACACCAATTGTATCATATATTGTCAAACCTGGAACTTTTTCAAGATTCGAATAAGACTTAAATTCAAAAGTTTCTGGATAAATACCTTGACCTTCTTTGCATAATTCATCTTTTAATAAAGTATTAATTAAACAACTTTTTCCTGAACCGGTAAATCCTGCCATCATTAAATTTAAAGTTTTTATTTGAGGAATGCTATCTTTTATAATATTAAAATAATAAGTATTCTTTTTTTTTATTAATAAAAATGATTTTAATTCAAACATTTTTTCAATCTTTTCTCCTAATGATTGCTCAAATTTCATATATACTTCATTTATTCCTTCATCTATTAAATACATGTAATTAATATCATTAATTTCATTTTCTATAATTTTAAATTTTATAATATTCCATTTGATTGTTCCTTCCTTTTTTAGTAGTTCTTTTCTACTTTCTTCGTCTATTAATTTATTTTTTTGTTTTTCTTTATAAGTTTTTCTCATGTTTAAAAATTTATTTATATTATTGTCATTTAATGCATCCAAATCTTCATTTTTATTCTGTTTTTGATCACTTCCAAAAATTACTTCAAGTATTTTATTACCTCCCCAATTTACTAATTCTTCAATATCTTTTTCTTTGAGCATTTTCCCAAATTTCCATAAATTTCTTTTTATTTTTGATTTATTTAAATTAAAATTAATTTTTTTCCTTCCATTAGTCATTTGAACTATATCTGTATTTTTATTTTGGTTTTTACCTTTATTAATTTTATTAGTATTTGGTTCTTTATTATTATCAGTTTTGTTGTCTTTTTTGGCTTGATTTTGTGTTTTTGTTTTTTTATCTTTATTTTTATCAGAATTTTTAAATAGTGATTTATCTTCTTTTTTATCGTCTTCATCCATTTTAGAAATACAAGAAATATTATTTGAATAGTATGATGGTGGAAAATAATAATCATTTAGAATACCATAATATGAATATTTTTTTTTTTTTTCTTCATCTTCTTTTTCTATTTGTTCAGTGACTTCATTTGAATCCTTTTTCCAAGTTTCCATAAAATTTTCATTTCCAGGATTTAAACAACTTTTTTCTTCATGAATTTGATTTTTATTTTCAATATTAATTGAACTTTTATTTTCTTGGGCATTTTTTCTATTCAAATCTTCATCTAATTTTTTGCAAATTTTATCACTTTCATAACGATCAATCAATTCTTGATCTTCTTCATCATAACCCTCTGAAAATTCTGTTGAGAAACAAAAACCACCACCTGTAGAATTAGATACATTTGAAACAGGCTGTATTTCTTTCTTTGTTTCTTCTTTTTTAATTTCTTTTGGGTTTTGTTCTATTTTCACTGTAGATAAATTAGGATAAGTGTTCGTGTCTTTAATTGAATCTGTTGGAGGATTTGGATTAATTATTTTATTTGAATCATTTTTATTTGGAAAATTAGAATTTTGTTTAACTTGCTTAATTATCGGTTTTTCTTTCTTTTTCCTTTCTTGTTCTTTTATTCTCTTTTCTCTCTCTAAATTCCTTTGAATATTTCTTTGTTCATATGCAATTATTGATGCTCTTAGCATTTCATCTTCTTTCTTTTTCCTTTCTTGTTCTTTTTTTTCTTTCCTTTCTTGTATTTTTTCACCAATTTGTTGAATTTTTCCCTTCAAATTTTTTAATAATATTTGTATTAATTCAACAGCAATTTCTTTCACATTTTCAAAAACAGTTTTTGTTAATTCCTTACATACTTCATCTTTATAATATTCAATACTTCTTTTTCCAAAGTAAGTGCTCTTTTCTTTAATATAACTTATATAATTATTTTTTTCTTGATTATCAAAATCTAATAATTTATTAGATGATTCCATAAATTTTTTATCAGATAAAATCACACTTTGAAATTCGGGATCCACATTAATGAAAAAAACTTGATCTAAATCTTCATTTTCTATTTGTTCCAGGTCAAATTTTCCTTCTTTACTTATTACTTTATATTTAATAAGTTCTTCACATATGTGAGTTATTTTTTTTCTGGAATTTTCATCATATGTTTGATATTTTTTCTTTATAAGTGATTTTAATGAGCCATCGAATCTCATATATTTCCCATCTGTATCAAATATAAATTGTCTATTTTCCCCTTTCTTTTTTTGAACTATCTCTTTTATTGAAGGATATAAATCTTTAAAAATAATAAGGGAATCAAGAACAATATTTATGGCTTTCCATGCCATTGATTTTTCTTTTGCAACATTTTCGAACATTGATTTAAGTCTTTTTAATGCTTTACTCGATTCTTTAAAATATCTAAATAGTGTTTCTGTTTCTCTTATCAAATATCTTTTATATAATTTATCATTTTCATTAACCAAATCCATTACAAAAAACCTTGTTTTATCTTTATTTTTTTTAATTATTCTATTTAAGATAGGTTTCCCAATATAAGTAGCGCAATATTGTTGTATTTTACTTCCTCCATCAACAAGTAATTTATTATAAGCAAATTCCGTTACTTTTTGTAGAGCATAACTTTTAGTAACCTCAATTATTTCATCTTTTATAACACTTGCAAAATGTTCTCCAATAGAAGAAAGACTTGATCCTCCTATTGCTATTTTAATTATTCCTTTAGTATATTCTACAAATTTTTGAATTCCCCATTTTTTTAAATCTATTTCTTTTCCATCAAAAGCAGCTTTAAAAGATTGAACTATATCATTAAATCCTTGTTTTACTAAAAGTATACCTAAATCGACTAATTTTGTTTGCCCAGTAAAAAATGCAGCAGTACAAAGAACACCACAAAGTGCCACTTCTATTACTCCCACTCCAAGAACTAAATAATTTTTCCAAAAATTTGGCTTTGTTACTATTCTTAACATTTCGAATTTTTCGACTCCAAATTCTAAAGAAAACGCTGTTAAATCTTTTATTTCATCTTTATTTTTATCTTCATCTAATTCCATTTTCTTACAAATATCTTTAATACTTTTTTCTTCGGCTCCTTCAATATAACCAATTTCTTTTTCTTCCATCGCATCATAATTTTCTATTATTTTAATATTTTCATAAATAATATCAATAATTGCTTGCAAAAATTTTTTCTTTCTTTCATTTTGTAAAAAAATTCTTGTTTTTTGTTTTTTTAAATTAAATTTTTCATTTTTTGTTAAGCCTTTAAAAATAATTAAATGCACCACTGTTTGATTTTGAATATCGCATTGAAAATCTTGTAAAAGATCAATAACTTCTTCATAATATTGTTTTGCTAATTCTAATTTTTTATCTTGGGCCAATTTTGAAGCATATTTCATTTTCAATGGCCATGAATAATATTTTTCTTGTTCGAAAATTTTTTCATCTTCTTTTTTAAATAAGTCTATATTATTTTGATCAAGGAAAAATTTTATTTTCATTAAAGGACTTATTATTGTTTTTTCATTTGAGATTAATTTTTCTAATTTTTTTTGTTTTTCTTCGAAGGTTAAATCTGAATTTAAAAGTTTTCCCCAAAAATATTCATTATCTTCTTTAATGAATTGATTACCATTATCATGTAAAATTTTTCTAAATTTAGTATATCTTTGAAATAATTCTTCTTCATTTTTCATATTTTTTTCATCCACATTTTTAAAATTTTTAAATCTTTCTTCCTCGTCATTTTCCCTTCTCTTTTTAATCGATTCAACTGTTAAAAAAGGAATATTTTTATTTGCTAAATAAGTGAAAATTAAACTATAAGAACCTTTTTGTCCATTTCTCCCAGCTCTTCCATAATTTTGTTCTTCGACTCTTTGATTTATAGGCAAAAAACTCACAATAACATGTAAGCCACCAGATCTTTCTAATTCTTTGGTTAATTTAATATCGGTACCTCTTCCTGCTAAATTAGTAGCTATTATGACTTGCTTTGGATATAATGTTTCTTCTATTGTTTCTTTGTTTTCTTCGGTGAAATAAATTTTAACATTTTTAATTTCATTTTTTTTAATTAATTTTTTAAAATAATTTCCTTCTTTTATGCTTCGACATATTAATAAAATAGATCTATTTTCATCAATTATTTCTTTTATTTCATTAATTATTTTATTTTCCCATTGTGTTTCATCCGTGAAAACAACTTCTGTTCTTTTTTTTAGTTGGGATTTTAAATTTGGTGGAATGAAAAACAAATTAACATGGTATAAATTTTTTAAAGTATTTTGATTCGTTTTTGATCCAATGGTACCAGTAAGACCATAAAGTTCTTTATATTTTTTAAAAAATGTTATCATATAAAGAAAATTTGTATTTAAATTTTCAGGGAATACTTCAATATCATTTATTATTTGAAGCATTTGATGCAAAGCATCATGCCAAACCATATTTATTTGAGTGACTCCTGTATTACCATAATCTATAGGGACTATTTTTAAATAATTATTTTCTTTAATTATTCTATAATCAATATTTTCTACCATAGTAAAAGCTGTTATTACTGAATCAATCCATTTTTCGATATTTTCTTCTATTTCTTTCTTAAGACAATTGGGATATAAAATCCCTGCAATATTTTTTCCATTTACTTCAAAAAGTTTTCCATCTTGTGTTAATAATTTTTCTAATTTTTTAACTGGATTATTTTCTTCCTTATTTTCTTTAGAAGAAGATGAATCAGTACTTCCTGAACTTTCATTATCAATTTTATTTATATTTCTAGAATTATTTTGTTGAGATAAATATTTATCAACGGCTGATAATACATCCAATTCATTTTTTAATCCGTTTTGTAAATCGAAATCATTGTCCTTTAATCTATGAAGAATTGATTTTTTTAAAATTTTTGTAACTTTTTCTATCTCAATTGGGTCGTTTTTTAATCTCATTTCTTCCGCGATATAATTAAAACTTAAAACAATAGTGTAATAAAAAGTATATAATGATTGATATCCAGGAAACTTTTTAGTTATTTGTGTTTTAGATGCCAAATTATCAATACACATATTATCAACTTCATCAATGATAATAGTATCAAATCCTCTTCCCCTTCTCATTTCATTAAACTCGTATTCATCTTGTAAAATATCAGCACAAAAAGAAGTTGAATCACCATATACAATATCTAATTTATATGGATTAGCTCCTGTTTTTACTACACCAACTGTCATTTTCAATTCTTCAAAAAAAGCTAATTTTTTCGGTTCTTTAGCGTCTCTTTCTGCTAATACTGAAGAGCTTGATATTATATCTACTTTATGTCCTGTTAAAACTTTATAGGCCGCAAAAAATTGAATTATAGTGGATTTTCCTTCACCTGTGTTAATTTTACAAAAAATACCTTTTATGTTCCTAGGAAGCTTTTGAGATAAAACTAATAAAGATATTAATTGAATAGTATATATATTAAAATGGGTTTTTTGATTATATATCCAATTAAAATAGGAATATATTTTTCCTATATTGTTTATATCTTTTATTTGCTTTTCATATGATTTTCTATTTTCTATCCAATTTTTTGAATACCTATAATTATCTTTCTCTTCATTATCAAAATTTTTAATTTGTTGGTATATAAAATTTTTTAATTGTTCGAATTCTTCAAATTCTTCCTCTGGTACAAATTTTTCTATTTGTTCTAAATAATAATCAACATTTTTTCTTTCAATATGATGATGGCTTTTATTATTAAATATTAAATTAAAATTTGTAAGTTCTTTTTCTTTTTCTTCTTTTGAATTATTATTATATTTTTCTAAGTAATTTATTTTTTTCAAGTGAGTTTTGAAATATTCTATTTTATTTTTATTTTGAATGATAAAATCTTTATATATTTTTATTTCAGGAATTTCTTTTGCTTCGTTTTGCATTTTTAATTTAATTATATATTCTAATGCTTTCAGAAATTCGTTATAGGTAAAATCAAACAAATCGTCATTATTTAATAATTTTTGATATTGTTTTATTGCTTCATCAAATTCTTGTTTTTCTAATAATTTTTTTATTTCCATTTTTTCTTTATTTATAATTGCCTTTTGGCATTCATCTTTAAATTTCTTAATTTCTTTATTTAAACCATATTCAGCGACAATTTTATCCATTTCTTTCAATTTTTCGATTGCCGTTTGATAATCTTCGTTTTGTTGAGCTTCAATCCAAATATATTCAATTTCCATTTTTTTTACTTTGTATTTATTTTTACATTCCTCATAAAAGAAACTATTTTGAATATTTTGAATTAAAGATTTATAATCAGGTTCTTTATCAGCTTCTTCTTCACTGTTAAAATAATCATCAGATAAATTTATTATCTCATTTATTATATCTTTCTTTTCCTTTTCATATATTTTTATTAATTCATGCTTTTTTTGTTGGATTACATTTTCAGATATATTATTTATTCTTTTAATAAGATTGGCAATATCTTGGGCATGTTGATAACAGCTTTTTAAATCTTTTTTCTCTCCATATCTTTGCTCTTTTATTTTTTGATATTCATTGTCTATTGATTTTAGCTCATTCATTTATTTATATTTTTCTTTTTTGCTGTGGACATAATATGTATATTAAAATTAGTTAATAAACTAACTTATATAATATAAATATAAATATAATTTACTTTATTTTATTTTATTATAATTAATATAATTATTCAATTTTTTTTATCTAATTTTTTAACTATTTTAATAAAATAATTAAATTAAAATTAATAAATAAAATTTTATCTTTATAAGAAATTCATATCAATTGTCTTCTTATTGAAGGAGATCTCCTTTTTGAATTTTTTTTAGAAATTAAACAATGAAAAATTGTTAGTTTTTTATTCGTTTTAAAAAGATTCAAAAAATTTGGAATTGTAAATCAATTAGTTGAAAAAACAAAAACTTCTTTAATAAAAAATGCAAAATAATTCTGGAAAAAATATTCATTAAATATGCAAATATATTATTTAAAACACTTATAAAATTTAAAAAAAGAAAAACAATGGAAAAAATGTATTTAAATATTAATAAATATTAATAAATATTTATTTTATTACTATTATAATAATTTAAAATTATTTAAAAAGCTTAATTCATTATTTATAAGTTCTTTTAATTTTTCTTTCATAAATAAAGACACTAAATCATATATTTCTTTTAATTCCTTTTCAATAAAATTATATCCTAAAATTTTTTCATCAGCTTTTTTTTCAAATTCAATTATATCAAAATTTTGAGTTGGAAAAGTGAATTCAAATTTATTTTTTATTTCGCTAACCATTCTTAAAGCATATGATTTTTTAGAACATTTAAAATTATTTAAAAATGATTTGATATTTTTTTCAGTTTCAGATATTATAAGTTTTTGTATACTTTCATTAAATTTAAAATTATTTAAATTATTTAAAAGAGATGATAATTCTTCTAGTTCTAAACTATTTATATATTTTTTCATTTCAATAGTTATTTTATCCGAATTTTTTAATTTTTTCAAATAATCTGATTCTTTATATTCTTGTAAAACAGTATCTGAAGAAGGCATAATTTCGCATATTTGTTCACTAAAAAATTTAAATTTTTCATTTTTTTCAATTTCATCTTTTTCTTTTTTAATATTTTCATTATTCATATCTTTTACACTTTGATTAAATTTTCTTACAAGTTGATTTTTACAAAAAGCATAATTTTCAACTTCCATATTTTTATTTCTTTTTTAACTTCTTTTATTTATATTCGATTCATTTTTGTTAATCAAAAAATTAGAACAAAAATTAGTTAAAGATAAAAAGTTTAAAAATAATTTATTTTAATTAATTATTTTTAAAAAGTAAATTAAAAAAATAGCTAAAAATGGCTTTTTTTTTGTCAATTAACTAATTTTTGAAATATAAAATTTCATTTCGAAAATATATTTATATTTAAATAAAATGCCACTTCATCTTATTTTTCAATGCTGTAAATGCAAGAAATATTTATTTCATGATTTATGGTCAATAGCTAGAAATCACAAATATTCTGATTCCAAATATGTTTGCGAACATTTTAATGTAATTATAGATCACGTAAGTTCAATCCCCTTTTTCGGAATTTTTTGGAGAAATGAAATAACAATAGAAGCTTATTGTAAAACTTATCATAATACTAAAACAGTATTATCGAGAACTTTCAATAGAAATTATACTGAGCATCAAAGTTATGCAAGATTTAATAATTTAGTTTGTCACGCAAGAATATCTGATTATAGAAATAATTACCCTGATTGTGGATTTAATCTTCAAAATGAAATAGAATATAATGAAAAATTGGAACAACAAAGAAGAGAGGAAAGGGAAAGACAACGAGAAATGGAAAGGAGAAGACAATATGAAAGAGATTTAACTGCTCAATTAGAAGCAATGATTGAAAGAGGTAAAAATGAAGAAGCTCAACATCAAAATGAATTGACTATTTTAAAAGAAGAATGTAATAAAACTAAAAAAAAATTTAAATCACATATAAAATTAATTGAATTAGATATAGGAAGAATTTTTGAACAAATGTTTAATATTCAAATTGAAAAATTATAAATAATAAATAAAAACAGTTATTAAAAAAACTATTTTTATATATATAATATTAATTATTTTTATTTTTATAATATTTATGAAAATAAGTTAAATATTATTATTATAAAAAATTTTTTTAATAATTTTTTAAATAGTTTGATAAATATATTTAATTATTAATTAAATTTATAAAATAGTCATCAATTTAAATAATAAAATGAAAATTTCTTCAATAATTAATTTTTTTTCAATACATTATTCAAATTTGATTTAATTAAATCATCAACATCTTCATCAGTCACATTTTTACTGACTATATCTGCGAAAAAATCTTTGCATTTTTTAATAATTATTAATGAAGCTTTTTCAAAATAAATATTGGTAATATATTTTAATATATTTTTTTTGAAATATTCATCAAATTTTTTAGTTATTTCCTTATCAGAAAAATTTGTAAGCATGTTTCCATATTTTTCATTAACTTCGTTAAATACTTCATATAATTCATTGAAAAAGTCACTCTTATTTTCTTTTAATAATTCTTTTTTAATATCATCCATTTTTTCTTTGGAAATAAATTTAGATATCACTTCATCCAATTTTTCAAAATTTATATCCAATTTTCCTACTAATTTTTTTGTAATTAAATTGCTTTCTTCATTCAAGGTTTTTTCAAATTCTTTTGACTTTATTTTTTCTTCGAGTTTATCATAATCTTCTTCGATAATTTTTTCAAATTTATCTTTAATCTTTTTTTTAATAATTTGCTTCAAATTACATTTGACTAATTTATTCTCAGATTTTTTTATCATTGCTTCCTTTAATTCTTTAATACCAGATGCGGGAACTGTTTGTTCAAAAAATTTCGTTTTTATTACATAATCTTTTGCCATAACTTCATAAATTTCGATTTTATCATTTTTTAATGCTTCCCTTAATTGTCTTTTTTTTTCTTCAGTATTTGAATTAAGGGATTGGGTAAATACAATTATTAAGATATCATTTTCACCATATAGTCGATTTAATTCCAAAATAAATTCAATTTCTCCTTTTTCAATTTTATTCACTGAGGTTCCATTATTAATACAATATAAAATACCATGAAGTGATTTTTCTGGATTATCTAAATTTTCCACAAAAGTTTTTTCAACTTTTTCCTTAATTTGAGATAATCCTCTTTCTATGTTAGTACTTTCAATACCAATTGTATCATAAATAGTAATACCAGGCTCTGATTCATTTTCAAATTGAGTAATCTTATCTGTCTGGGGATTTATACTATTTCCTTCTTCAGCAACAATTTTATTTAAAATAGCATTTGTTAAGCAACTTTTTCCAACACCTGTGAATCCTATTAACATAAAATTGTAAGATTTAACTTGCTTTATATCACCCTTAATTTCTTTATATATTAAATCATGTTTTTCTTGGATGAGGGAATTGTTCATTAGATTATCATCTAATATTTTATCTAATTCGACTATTAATTCGTTTTCTAAAGTCTGTATTTCTACTTTTATTGATTTTTTTTCTATTTGAGATAAATCCAAATTAGTGAACATTGATTCTATAATTTTATTTTTAGCCTCATTCCATTCTTTATTTGCTTCGATAATTATTTGATTATCTTTACCCTTCTTATCTGAGATATTTTTAATATATTCTGTGAATTCTTCAATTTTTTTCTTTAAATATTCATTACTTTCTTGTAATTCTTTTTCTCTATTTGATGATTCTTTATATTTATATTCATCCTTTTTAGTGAAATAATCAATTATTTTACTGGCTAAATTACCTAAGAAATTAGATCCCATTTCTCCTACTTTAAGGCCGATTTCAGCTTTCGTCTTTTTATCCAATTTATCGTTATCCTCCGACTTTTCTTTAAGCTTTTCTTTTCCGTTTACTATTTGTGCAGGTCTTTTTATATCTGTTTTATTCATTTAATATTTTTCTTTTTAAAATTTTTTTTTTAAATATTGTTTTCAAAAAAAAGTTAATGATTTGATTAATTTTTGGTTATTAACTAATTTTAACTCAATAAACTATCCTCGCTGTTATAAATAGTTATAATTGGAAGAATGTTTCTAACTTAATAATAAACTCAGACTATGAAGCATTATTTTATAAATTGTTATGTCAGTCAAATATGCAAAAAAAATTTTTTAAAATAAAATTATCATTTTTTTCATATTATTTTAATAATTATTTTATAATTATAATTACTTTTAAAATTTATTATAACTAAAAATTTAACTAATTTTTCAAATTATATAAATTAGTTAGGAAATAATTTATTTTATTAAATGGAAGAATTAGCAGCTTTAGATAAAAGATATAATGAAATAGTAAATAACAGAAAGCTTAAAAATTTAAAAATATGCTATAGTAATATAGAAGATATTAATGATTTAATAAATAAATTAAATCAATTAGATGAACCAATTATTAATTCAAAAAAATATGATTTAATAGAAATTTACAAAAAAGAAAAAAAAATGAATATAAATTATATAATTAATTTATCTTATTTATATTTTATGAATAATATTGATTCAGGAAATGATTATTCTTCTGTTTTAACAGATATACAAAATAGTTCATTTTATTCAAATTATAAAAATAATTTAAAAATACAAACAATGGAATTTTATTCGATAATAAAAGAGTTAGAAAAAACAAATGATTATTCTAATATTTTAATAAAACTTAATGAATTTTCAAAAAATGTGTTTGATTTAGAATTAAAAAATGAAATTGAAGAATTAATAAAAGATTGTGAAATAAAAAAGATAAATAATGAAAAAAATGAATTAAAAAAATTATTACATCTTCAAGAATTTGGAAAAGTGAAAATTAAATATGAAAATTTATTAAAAAATTATAAAAAAGATTATATAAATAAAAATATAAGATTCGAATATAATTGTCTTTTAAAAAATATCAAAGATTATCAAATTGAAATATAATAACATTACATTATTATTTTAATAAATGAATTATTAATAATATTTAATTAATAAAATATATTAATAAATTTATTTATATATTTTTAATAAATAATTTATTTTAATAAATTATAAAATTTGAATAAATTGGGGATTGGGGATTGGGGATTGGGGATTGGGGGTTGGGGGGGTTGGCCCAAAACCCAAACCCCCAACCCCCAAA
>Ga0310695_10011178_pt1 | contig 12891 bp, 7 predicted proteins | sample RumenRJG_04DNA_FD_203882 | JGI IMG/M metagenome (GOLD analysis project Ga0310695, IMG submission 203882) | Bovine rumen microbial communities from Lethbridge, Alberta, Canada - RJG_04 (v2) (version 2) | ecosystem: Host-associated > Mammals > Digestive system > Stomach > Rumen | place: Canada...
ATCATATAAGCTAATATGGGGCTTAGGCCGGACATACCATGCAAAAAACACAAAAATGGCAGCATAGAACTCTATGCCACCATTGCGAATACAAAAAGAGGATGTGCCTATTTTGACACACCCTCAAAAAAAAGCCCTGCACCAAACAGTGCAGGGCGAACGATGAAAAAAATTGTGTGAATGTCGTACCTGATAGGCACTGAAATAATGCAATCACTGCATTAGGCGGTCATGGCGCAGGGAACCCACACGGCGGCGCGCTCCCCATGCACCTGCTATTCTCTGTCCCAGAGGTTGTAACGGCGATAGCCCATGGCGTTGTCCTCGCTCTCGTCTTCCATGAAGTCAGTGCCGCGGGCTGCAGCATCCTCACCCTCCTGACTCCACTTTATGGTTTCTCCGTCGCACAGGTAGTCGTTGGTTATCACCTCTGTCAAGGGACGTATATATTGTTTCTTTTCCATGTCTGTATCCTCCTTTCCTTTATTTTACGACATACTTCTTACCGTTCATAATGTAGATACCCTTGGGCAGACCGCTCATGTTGCCGTCCTTGGCCACGAGCACGCCACCGATGGTGTAGATGTCGCCGCTTGTGGGGGCTGTGGTCTCCACCGAGTCAATGCCGGTGATGATGCTGTCGTCGAAGAAGATGTTAAGCTGTCGCGCCTCATTAGCCTTGTCGGTAACACCAATCACAAAGTATGCGCGGAAGGGTTTGAGGTTGGCACCGTTTGCCGATACCACCGAGAACACTCCGTTAGCAGCACTGTAGATGAAGCGTGTCTCCTCTGCATTGTCTTTGACATCTGTGCCTTTACCATCGGCATCTCCGTAACGCAGCACCTTCATGTAGGCGTATGTGCCCGGGAAACCAGAGTGATTAGAGGCTGCATTGTGGTTTGTGCTGGTGATGGCACCTATGTGGAACTTGCCGTTGGTCTTGCCGGCAGTCTTTCCGCGAGTGTCGAGCGACCCCTCAGCATCCCAGAATATGTAGGGTTCATTGGCATTCAGCTCGGTTGCGTCGCTCTGCTGAGCAAAAGTGAGGTCGTTGCCGCTTCTGCTATCAAACTTATACACCTTCAGGTCGCTGCCGTAGTAGGTCTTCAGCTGTGCCGGAGTGAAAGCTACAGGGAGCATACATGTGGTTTTCTTGACTGTCATCTGGCTCATGTCGCGGTCGAATATCAGGTCTTCGGCATAGAACGCCAGCCCGGGGCAGAACGAATAGCCGTGAGTGCGGTATGCCGTGGAGTTGTTGCCGTAGCTGCTGTTGACATAGCGTACAGGCAGGCAGTTGGCATCGCTCGGGTCATAGCCTGCGTCGGTGAGGTAGAGAGCCTTGGCTGTGCCTTGAGCTCCATCCTGCTCGGTGCTGCCCACGACATTGAACGGGTGGCGGCGATCCTGAGCCTTGAGCGTGGTGTTCTGCTCATCGTCGGCAAGGTTGGCAGGATCCATTGCTATCACCGTCTTGTTGTTGGCGAAGATCACTGCGTTCTGGTTCTTTCCACGGTCGAAGAAGCTGTAGGCATTGTTCTGCCTCTGGCTTGGCTCACCGCTGACCTGACGACGGCGGAAGTCGTAGCACGTGATGTCGGTTGGCGATGTAGATGCCGTGGTGCGGAAGCCTGAGGTGGTGTTGGCGTTCTTCAGCAGCACCACGTCGGCAACGTCAGCTCCTCCCTCTGCGCGGATAGCTATCTTCAGGCTGCCACCAGCACTGACGGCTGCACTGCCTTCAAGCTTGTGCCAAGCCCTGTCACTTGTGCTTTCCTGCATATTCTCCAGATGCTCGCAACGTCCGAATGGGTTGATTGAAGCAATGGCTCCAGGTCCGTCTCCCGTCAACAGAACCTTCCCTACCTCTGTATCATTCAGTTCGAGATGTATGGGCACGGCTCCGCCGCGTACTATTGCCTGCACGGTGTAGGTTCCGGCAGCGAGGTCAGTGACGGTTTGATAAATTTTGTTACCTGTGTTCAAGTAAATGGTATTATCATCTTCACCATTCCATGAATGTCGAACATTAGTAGCAGTTCTTGTTTCTTCTGAGCCGTCTAACTGCCAAGTGGGGCTGAGCAGCCTTGTCAGGTCGCCCGGAGCGGCCTGCCAGTAGTCGGCACCGTTGGGATATGCACCGGCATTGCTGGTGTCTACGGTGGTGATGGCTGCGCCGGTGGTGTTGCGCTTGTAGTTCTCAGACGTGGAGTAGGTGAAGTCGAAGCCGCCGCCCACCTCGTCGTAGCTCATTTCCAGTCCGTGGGCATCGATAATCTTCAGGAAGCCCGGAGTGGAGATGCGGAAGTTGTTGTCGTCGGCATCGTAAGCGGTATTGCTGAACGTGCCCTCGCTAAGCTTTGTGGGGTTTGTATCATAGTCGATTACGGTCTCGCCGTTCTCGGTCTTGGTGTTATAGTGCCATATCTCGTATCTGTACGGAGGCACGCCGCCTTCGATCTTTATCTTGGCAGAGTTGATGAACAGTCCGCCTCTCGGCTCGAAGCTCATCTTGGCGTTGAAGGTGTACTGATAGAGATGCACGTCGCCCTTGTTGCCCGTGGCATCCTCGCCTTGTATCTTGATATAGACGGTGCTGCCGGTGGCCACCTGCGCGCCGTTCATATAGATGTATGTGCCGTCGTAGGTGAGATTGAACGAGCTGAGGTCGGCCTTGTTGGTGGCTGCCACGCCGTCGAGGGTGATGGCCGAGGAGCCGCCGGCCACGATGTAGCACTTGGTGGCTGCCGTGGCATAGTCCGTGGCATCAGAGTAGTTTACGGCAATGGTCTCGCCCCACGAGTTGTCGAACACGTATTCGTTGTTCTCATATCCCGGCGACAGAGTGGCATCGGGCATGTGGAACTCCAGGTTGTAAGTTCTGGTGGTGGCGTTGAACGAGAAGGTGTAACTCTGATAGCTGTCGCTGGGCTCAGGGTTGAGCGACTGCTCCGACTTGGCGGTGGTCAGCGCACCATGCAGTGCGCGTCCGTCGAGGTTGTTGCCAAGAGAGATAAGCGGGCGAAGAACTTTACTCCAATCGGTGTTACCATGCGGATTGACATCTATATACAGGTTGCCCCAGCCGTTGGAAGGCTTCTTAACCTCCACCTTATATACTATACTGTCGGCTGCTGCCACCTCGGTAGTGCTTCCCACACCATTCTTGTACCAGTATTTGGTCATTGCCCTGCCGTCGCTGATGTCGATATTAACGCTACTTGTAGCACCAGCGAAGTTGCCCACGAGGTCGTAGCCGATGCTGGTGCTGGCAGCCGTGTGAGCATAGTCGAAGAACACGTTGCCGTTCTCGTCGTTTATCATGAACGTGTAGGCCAGTGCCGAGTGCGAATTGCTGGTATTGTTGTAACCCTTGTTGAACTCGAAATAGCCCGTGCGGGTGGCATCAGTGGTATGGTAGTCGTTCTGGAAATTGCGGTAGCCCACGGCATTGTCGGTGACATCGCCATAGCTGAGTGAGGTATCTTCTCCTGTAGCTGTTGGGTTATTGCTTTCCGGACGGAAGAAGAGGCCGTCGTCCTCGCGAACGATATACCACTGTATCTTGGTGCCGTCAGTAATCTTCGACTTCGTCTTCCAAGTAACGAGGTCTTCATTCTTTATCGTGAAGCTGTAGTACTTCTTGCTTATCTTGCCGTCGGAAGCTCCCGTTCCGCCGCCAGTCATGTTGCGGTTACGCGAGGGCACCATCTTGAAGTATTCCCACTTCTCGCCGTTGGTTATCTGGGGCGATACCCAGTAGTAGTTAACGTCGTAGACAAGCGTTACGTTAACTAATATCCCCCCACCCGTTGCCGGCTTTGCCTCAATCTTGGCAGAGATAAAGTCCTTGGGGATTGAGAAGTAATTGCCTGTGCCGCCAGCTGTTGTGGAGGTGTACGACTCCGAGCCTGTGTCGTCGAAAACATACGATGACTCCTGCGGTCCCCACGAATTTTTGTCGTTGTCGTAGATACGGAAACGCACGTCGCCGTCTTTTGCTCCACTGATTTCTGACTGCGTGAGCGTTCTTTCGTAGTACCCCGACGCTGGGTTGTAGATAAGGGCATAGGGGGTGTCGTCCGTCCAGTCGTCGGCACCGCCAAGGTTGCTGTGCAGATACCATATAGGACGGTCGTCGGTCACCTTCACCGAGCGTGTACCGCCGTTGTGGTCGAAGTAGATGGTGTAGTTGTCGGCACCTGTTGGTGTGAACTTCCAGTAGTAGTCTTTCTTTGAGTCGGTGGTGATGTCGGTCGTGGCGTATACGTCGCTGGTGTATGCCGCGCCTACCGTCAGTGCTGTCTGGTCGGTATTGGGATATACGCCATACTTCGTGCCGTCGCTCAAGTTCTCGATGAAGCGGAAATAGAAGTCACCCTGCCACAGCGCACCTTCAACCTGCGCCTTAGTAAGGTCCAGCTTCCACTCGCTGCCACTGACGTATGATACTTGTGTGGTATTGTCAGCCCAGCTGTTGATGGTTCCCAGCAGGTAGACGGAGGAGGTGTAGACTTTGTCAGCCCAAGAAATGGTAAGAGTTATATTACTTCCGTCGTTATCATCACTGGTTATTGAGAAAGTAAAAACCTTTGAGGTATAGTTTTCTGGAAGAACTATACCGCAATCCTGATTATAATTATTCTGGAAAGTTTTACTTGTTCCACTTGATGAGTATTCATCATAAGAATTCAGATGATAATAGTTCCAATTACCACTTTCTTGTGCCATCGGAAGAAAGTAAACTTTTCCTGAGTTAACCACTCCCCAAGTGGCGAAATCACTTCCGTCGACAGTCAAAACCCATGCAGATCCGCTTTTTCCAATATTATCAGTGTCATGCGTATGGGAACTGTCTGCCCAGAAATGAAACTTGTAGTTTCTTGCCGACAACGGTATAAACACTATTGACAGCAATAGTAAAGTTAATAGTTTTCTCATATTCGTTATATAGTTTTACACATTACATTTCTTTATGCATCTTCATGCTGCTGCGCACGGATGTTCCGCAGCGACGAGCGCACTATGGTGAGCGCGCTATATATATTTAATAAGGTGTAGTGAGCTAAGTAGAGTCAGTCACCAGTATTTTGTTTTGTCTTTCACATTACATTGCAGATATCTTTGAGCATAACTTGCACATTACGATATTGTCATCGCTCCATCTTCGCAGATGCTGTTTTTCGATGCAAATATAGCACTTCATGACTATTAATGGCACTCCATAGCGTTTGTTTTAATATTCTTTAACAAACAACGATTGCACATTGCTAAGCTACTAAGCAGAAACAGCCGCCCCAAATACCCCCAGTCCCCCTTGTCCGCAACAAACTGACGGTCTGCGCTCGAGCTTGCTCGCTTTCAAAACAAAGTGGAGAAAGAAAGGCAAGAACAAGCCAGCCCAAGGCGTTGTCTGGGCTGCTGGAATAAATCTACGGGTGGTTCGGGAAATTCAGGCATTAGGAAGGGAGAAAGGAGGGGGATTGGTTCAGGCGGATATGTTATCCGCCTGAGTCGAGGACCCACCCCCAACCCCTCCCCAAGGGAGGGGGGATAGTGACCGTTAGAAGTTAGACGGTTAGAGGTGTAGGTGCTTGTCCCTTGCCCCCCTCCCTTGGGGAGGGGTTGGGGGTGGGTGTCAGGCTCCCTCCCTTGGGGAGGGCTGGGGTGGGCTCCTCTTTGTTTATCGGATAATATATCCTCATACTCCATGCAGGCGGATAGCATATCCGCCTGAACGAAAGGGTAACACGGCCTGCGCTCGAGCTTGCTCGCTTTCAAAACAAAGTGGAGAAAGAAAGGCCAACAACAACTCAGCCCAAGGCACCGCCTTGGGGGAACCGATGTATTAAGGTTACGCCCCGCTGGGGCAAAATCATTTAGTCTCCCCTCACTTGGTTTGTGTGCAGTTATTCTTTTGCCCCTTCAGGGCGTTTTTACTATTGCACCTTTGTCCGCAGGGCGATGCCCTGGGCTGACGTATCGTTGCCCCTTCGGGGTGTAGGGAGCCTAACGTTCAGGCGGATATGTTATCCGCCTGAGTCGAATATCAGGATTTTTAATCCGCAATTCCCTGCTGTGCAACCTCGCTTGAAGTCAGCTGATAAATATAAATAGGTACTCGGTCTTTGTTTATCGGATAATATATCCTCATACTCTATGCAGGCGGATAGCATATCCGTCTGAACGAAAGGGTGAAGGGGTAAAAGAATATATAACGGGATGGGCTTTTCGAAGGCTGGAGCTGCCGCGTTGAATTGCATGAGCTACCGCGCAAAAAGTAAAACAACTTGTTTTGGTTTGCAATAAGGGCCAAATTGCAATGCAATAAGCACCAAACGGGAGACCAAAACAAGTTGTTTTACTTTTCACTGCTTAGCTAACCCCATCCAATCGTGCCCAAAGTGGGGATTAGCAGACTGTTAGAGGTGAGACGGATGGGGCGGCATCAACGCAAATTAATTCCCGGAAGAGGAGCATCCTTTACAATAAATCACTACCTTTGCGAGGTGAACAAAGAACGGAAGACTATATCATGGCACCAACAAACCGATTAGGACAGAGCGACGAATACCGACGCGAGGAACTGATAAGGGCGATAGAACACTCCATAGCGCAGCTCACGCTGCCTGAGCTGGAAGCCCTTTACTACGACATGAGTACAAAGAACTACATAAACGACAGGAGGGACTACCTATGAGAATTGCCACTTGGCTGCTGTCGCTACTCGGTTTCGTGACCGCGTGCGGACAGCACAACTACGAGAACGCCGACGTTAATGAGTTTGCCAACCTGCTGACAAACAGGCAGGACGTGGTGCTGCTCGACGTGAGGACTGCCGAAGAATATGCCGAAGGGCACATCGAGGGCGCAATGAACATCGACGTGCGCAGCGACAGCTTCGCCGAACGCGCTGAGAGAATGTTGCCTAAGCAGAAGACGATAGCCGTGTACTGCCGCAGCGGACGGCGGTCGGCACAGGCTGCCAACCTGCTGGCCAAGAGAGGCTACCGGGTGGTGAACCTCAGCGGCGGCATCATTGCCTGGAACGCCGAGAAAGAATACCAATAACACACCCACCCCAACCCCCATCCCGAGCATAGCTCGCCTCCCCGTAGCCTTCCCCCAAGGGAGGGGAGAAAGAATACCAATCAAACACCCACCCCCAACCCCTCCCCAAGGGAGGGGAGAAAGAATACCAATCAACAATCACCAATGAAACAATTTAAATTATGGATGCTTGCCACCATCCTTACATCTTGTGGCTTGACAATGCTTAGTTCGTGTTCGAATGACGACGACATCGATGTACCTCCAACAGATGAAATAGAGGCACAGCTTCAACGGATGACCCTGCGCGAGAAAGTTGGCCAGATGTTCTATGTGCGCCCCGAGTGTCTTGACCCCAACATTCACTTCAACCGCTCTGGTGGCATTGACGAGTCTGTCGACGACATCACCAAGATCAAGCTGCAAGCTGTCAACGAGAGGATGCGGGAGCTAAACGAGAAGTATCCCGTGGGCGGCATCATACTCTATGCGCACAACATTGAGGACGAGTCGCAGCTCACACGGTTCATCTCTGAGATACGGACACTCAATGGCTCACCTCTGCTGTGCATCGACGAGGAGGGCGGACGTGTAGCCAGGATTGGGCACAACAGCAATTTCCACGTGAAGACCTACGAGTCGATGGGGGCCATCGGTGCCACAGGCGACCCACGGAATGCCTACGAGTGTGGCAACACCATAGGCACCTATCTCCACCGCTACGGTTTCGACATTGATTTCGCGCCTGTTGCCGACGTGAACACGAACCCTGAGAACATCGTCATCGGTGCCCGTGCCTTCAGCGACAATCCCCAGGTGGCAGCCCCGATGGTGACAAGCTACCTGCAGGGCCTGAAGGATGCCGGTGTGACGGGATGCATCAAGCACTTCCCCGGCCACGGCGACACCAAGGCCGACACACACTTCGGCTATGCCAGCTCCAAGAAAACGTGGGAGGAGATGCTCGGATGCGAGATGGTGACTTTCAAGGCCGGCATACAGTGGGGTTGCCAACTCATTATGACAGCACACATCAGTGCACCAAACGTGACTGGCTCCGAGATTCCTTCTACCATGTCGTCGACCATCTTGCAGGATAAGCTGCGCCATGAGCTGGGCTATCAGAACATCATCATCACCGATGCTATGGAGATGGGAGCCATCACCCAGCAGTACACCAATGCCCAGGCTGCTGTCGGCTGCATAAAGGCCGGCGTCGACATAGTGCTTGGCCCGCAAGTGTTTACCGAAGCTTTCGATGCCGTTGTCAAAGCTGTAGAAGATGGCACTATCAGCCAGCAGCGCATAGACGAGAGTGTACGCCGTATTTTAAGACTGAAGCATAGCATCAGGAAATAGAACAGATGAAAGTCATCGTCGCCATCGACTCATTCAAGGGATGCCTCAGCTCCGCAGAAGCCAATCGCGCTGCGGCAGAGGGCATCAGGCGCGTCTGTGCCGATGCCGAGGTGGTGCAGGTGGCTGTCAGCGACGGCGGCGAGGGTTTTGTGGAGGCTTTCCGCAGTGCGACAGGCGGCAAGGAGGTGGAAGTGACTGTGGCCGATCCGCTGCTGCGCCCCGTGGCTGCCACCTATCTGCTCAGCGGCCAGACGGCAGTGATTGAGATTGCCAAGGCCAGCGGACTGACCTTGCTCGCAAGCCATGAGCGCAACCCCATGACGGCCACAAGCTACGGCACGGGGCAGATGGTGGCCGATGCCGTGAGCAAAGGAGCCCGACACATCATCGTAGGACTCGGCGGAAGTGCCACGAGCGATGCCGGAACGGGTATGCTCCGCGCTCTCGTCGACATCTTTGCCCCACACGGCAAGTGGAAAGACATAGCCGCGCTGGAGGGAATAAGGTTCACCATAGCCACCGATGTGAGCAATCCGCTGTGTGGCGAGAACGGTGCCGCCAGTGTCTTTGGTCCGCAGAAGGGAGCCACGCCCTACATGACAAGGCTACTTGACAGCCGTGCCAGGCGCTTTGCCGAAGCCTCGGCCCGCTACTTCGGCTACGACCGCTCTGAGGACGAGGGTGCCGGAGCGGCAGGCGGACTGGGCTACGCCTTCATGCAATACCTGAACGCAGAACGCAGGTCGGGCATAGAACTGTTGCTCGAGGCCATCGACTTCCGGAAAACTGCAAAAAACGCCGATTTCATCGTTACCGGCGAAGGCTCTGCCGACCGCCAGACCCTCATGGGTAAGCTGCCTACGGGCATCCTCACTCACTCGCCAGCCGTTCCCGTGTGCCTGATAGCCGGTCAGGTGAGCGACCGCGACAAGCTCCTCGCAGCCGGGTTTGCCAGCGTGGAGTGCATCAACCCACCCTCGCTGCCCCTCACGACAGCCATGCAAAAAAGCATAGCCACGCAAAACATAAAAGAAACCGCCGCCCGATTGGCCTCCTGCTACATGAGTGAAGGGGCTGATGAGTGAAGTCGTATCATTGCAAAAAGGTAATGTCCATTACCGTAATGACGGTTACTATTTGCTGAAGCACGAAGTTCTACGATAGAGAAAACGAGAAAAAGGAACTGCTGGCTCTGCTTCTTTTGTTTCTACTTTGCCATTAGTTTTGATTGAACTGAGTTAACTCACGACATTTATCCTGTCTTTTCCCTGCCACACTACATTTGCTCCTTGATTTTCTGCCAGAGCAATTCCACATCGTCTTGCAGTAAAAAAGAAGCAGAACTCGGGCGAACAAAAAAAATAAAGGAGTCTGATTTCTCGGACTCCTTTATTTTTGCGCTTCAGGATGGGCTTGAACCAACGACCCCCTGATTAACAGTCAGGTGCTCTAACCAACTGAGCTACTGAAGCAGGTTTTGCTGTTAAGCGGTTGCAAAGGTAGGACGATTTTTTGTTTCTTCCAAACTTTTTCTAAAAAAAATGCTTTTTCGCTTGAAAAAGTTTAAAAACCTTTGCTTGATACAGCCTATTTGTGCATAATAGTGTACTTTTGCAGGTGTTAAGACTGTGAGTAACCCGTTTATTTATCGTTACACTATAATGAAGAAGTCATTGCTAACGGTGATAGCAGCCTTGTTGTCTATCACCCTAAGTGCCCAGACAAGCGCCACTCCCGGCGACCACGAGTTCAAGACATCTAAGATGCTCGAGGTTTTCAACGCTATTTACAAGAACCTCGACATGATCTACGTAGACACGCTCGATGCCGAAGAGGTTGTAGGAACAGCCATCGACGCCATGCTCGCCTCGCTCGACCCCTACACCGAATACTACCCCGAGGACAAGGCCGGCGACCTGAAGATGATGATCAGCGGCAAGTATGCCGGCATAGGTGCGCTCATACGCCAGGACCTTCACCTCGGCACGGTGGTCGTCGACGAGCCTTACGAGGGTATGCCTGCCTCCGAAGTGGGTCTGAAGAAGGGCGACATCATCCTCTCCATCGACGACTCCACGATGATAGGCAAGCCCGTGAGCTACGTCAGCTCACACCTGCGCGGTGACGCGGGCAGCACTTTTGTGCTGAAGGTGAAGCGCCCCACTGAGTCGCTCCTTGCCAACACCACCACCGACTATCGCAAAATCAAAGGTAAGACGCTGCGCCTGAAGGTGACGCGCCGCTCCATACAGATGCCTGCCGTGACCTATTACGGCTTGCAGGACGACGGCATAGGCTACCTGCTGCTGAGCGCCTTCACCGAAGGATGCTCTAAAGACGTGCGCCGCGCCTATCTCGAGATGCACCGCCAGGGCATGAAGTCGTTTGTGCTCGACCTGCGCGGCAACGGCGGCGGCTCGCTGCAAGAGGCTGTCAACATCCTCAATATGTTCGTACCCAAAGACATCACCCTCGTGAAGACGCAGGGCAAGCTCAAGCGCGCCAACAGCGAATACCGCACCCGCGTGGAACCCATCGACACGCTGATGCCTATGGTGGTGCTCGTCAACGGCAACTCGGCCAGCGCAAGCGAGATAACCAGCGGCACGCTGCAAGACCTCGACCGCGCAGTGGTGCTCGGACAGCGCACCTACGGCAAGGGACTCGTGCAGCTGCCCAACCTTCCACTGCCCTACAACGGCAACCTGAAGGTGACATCGGGCAAATACTTCATCCCCAGCGGGCGCTGCATACAGGCCATCAACTACAAACGCTCAAAGGACGACGGCCAGCACCGAGGCAGCAGATACGGCGAACGACTGCCCGACTCGCTGACCACGCTCTTCCACACAGCCAACGGCAGACCCGTGCGCGACGGCGGCGGCATAGCACCCGACATAGAGGTGAAGGCCGACTCGGTGCCGAGCATAGCCTACTGGCTGGCCAGCACGGGCCGCGACTCCACGGAGGTGATGCTGCACTGGGAGATGGACTACCTGCGCCGCAACCCACAGGTGGCACCGGCAAGCAGCTTCGAGCTGAGCGATGCCGACTACGAGGACTTCAAGCAGGCCGTCATCAACAGCGGCTTCCGCTACGACCGCGAGAGCAACAAGTTCATAGACAACCTGGAAAAGCTGGCAAAGTTTGAAGGCTACTACGACGACGCGCGCAGTGAGTTCGAGGCTCTGCGCAAGAAGCTGAGCCACAACCTTGCCAAAGACCTCGACTACAACAAGACCTCGCTGCGGCAGCTGCTCACCAGCGATCTCGCCACGGCCTACTACTACCAGCGCGGTGCCGCCGAGTCGCAGCTGCGCTTCGACAAGCAGTGGCAGGAAGCCGTCAAGCTGCTCAAAGACCCCGAACGCTATAGGCAGATACTATCGCCCAAACCATAGAGGCACCCCCTCCCTTGGGGGAAGGCTACGGGGAGGCGAGCTATGCTCGGGATGGGGGACGGGGATGGGTTCCACCTCTAAACATAATATAAACACAAAGACAATGACTATACGAATACGCCGGGCCACAGCCCACGACTGCCCTCTGATAAACCAGATGGCATGGCAGGTGTTCCCACACACCTACCGCAACATACTCACACGCGAACAGACAGAGTACATGATGGATTGGATGTACTCCGTGGAGAGCCTCACCAAGCAGCTCGCCAGCGGACACACCTACTACATAGCCTACTACGACGACCAGCCGGCAGGCTACGTGAGCATCGAGCAACACGAGAAGGACCTCTTCCACCTTCAGAAAATCTACGTGCTGCCACAGTTTCAGGGCATCGGCCTGGGCCGAAAACTCTTCCGCACGGCCACCAACCACATCACCCAACACCACCCCACGGCCTGCACCCTGGAGCTCAACGTGAACCGTAAGAACCCAGCTGTGGGCTTCTACGAGCAGATGGGGATGCACAAAGACCGCCAGGGCGACTTCCCCATCGGTCACGGCTACTACATGAACGATTATATCATGGCCATGCAACTGTGATTGCAGAACAGCCGAAACTTAAGTTTGTAATCATAAATGACAATTTTCAGTCGTCTGCTGATTAGATGATTTAGAGGCGAAAAGGGCTTTCTGTCCTCGCCCCCACTCCACTTCTACGTTCCACAAGTGGTCTGTTTGCGAAATGCAAGCAGGCCATTTGTTCGTTTTCTCACCTCGGAAGCATCCTCGCCAACAGGTTTCCTCGAAATTTCCGTGCCCGTAAATCAGCACATCAGCAGCCTTCCCACAGATGGCAGGCTGGCAGGGGCGGAATAGAAAGCAAGTGCTCCTTCCGACATAAAAGCCTTAGCATCAGCCAATTACTTCCTTTTTGCAAATTACCAGAGGCTCCTGTCTTTTTGTAAATAAGGTTGATACCTAAATTACCAAAAGAGATGAAAACAAGTAAGGATTATCTTCGTTCCAGTCTGGATCGTTGCCATTTGCAGCAAGAGGTATACCGTCTATACCGTGTAG
>Ga0310695_10011180_pt1 | contig 12891 bp, 13 predicted proteins | sample RumenRJG_04DNA_FD_203882 | JGI IMG/M metagenome (GOLD analysis project Ga0310695, IMG submission 203882) | Bovine rumen microbial communities from Lethbridge, Alberta, Canada - RJG_04 (v2) (version 2) | ecosystem: Host-associated > Mammals > Digestive system > Stomach > Rumen | place: Canada...
TAATACATATTTCGAGTAGACTTCTGCCAGAGGCCCCAGAACATATGCAATCACGAATGCCATAAAGACCGGAGACCCTACGCGCCAAATCGATTGGAGAAAATGAAGGATCCCACTCAAATGCGTCAGTATCATATAGAGTGCTACTGCCGAACACAGGGCTATGGTATAGGAAAACCACTTTTCCTTCAGAAGATTTTTGTTGAATTTCATTGAATGCGATCCTTATTGATGATAAATGACGTATACAAAAAATTCGCTATAATTGCTACATTTCAGTATAGGCGATAGCGGTCAAAACTTCAACGAAGTCATGAAAAGTTCAGTATTTCAGTATTTGTGTCAAAGGGATGGTTCCCGTGTGTCAGAGGACGGTTCCCGCGGCAATATTTCCGAGCCGCCGGAGGGATCCGGGGCCGCAAATCCAATTGAGGAAAACCCCTGTTTACTGTATAATATACATTAATAGTTTACTTGAATTCGATGCACGAACAGTAGTTAAAAACTGATGAAAAAATCATTCACAATCCAACACAGGAGGACCATATTCAATGAGACAATGGACAACGGAAGAGCGCTACAGAGTACTGCACAGTCCGGATGAGATTTCCGATCTTTATGAGAAGATCAGCAAATCCGCTTATCGCCAGACCTATCACGTACAGCCCGTCACAGGACTTTCCAGTGACCCGAACGGCTTCACCTGCCACAACGGAACCTGGCATCTGTTTTATCAGTGGTGCCCCTGGGGTGCAGTGCACGGCCTCAAATACTGGTACCATGTATCAAGTCCGGATCTCGTCACATGGAAAAATGAGGGTATCGGACTGGCTCCCGATACTTTCTATGACAACAAGGGCTGCCACTCCGGCAGCGCCATCTGCGCCGGCGATGACCTCTATTTCTTCTACACAGGCAACCACCGCGACGAGAACTGGGTCCGCACACCCTACACCTGTGCCGCCAAGCTGGGCAAAGACGGCCGCCCCGAGAAGCTCCCTGAGCCCCTCTTCGGTCCCCGCGACGACTACAGCGAGCACCAGCGCGATCCCAAGGTCGTCTATAACGAAAAAAATAATAAATATTATATCTTCATCGGAGCCCAGACCCTGGACAAGAAGGGCACCGTCCAGATCTACCAGTCCGAGGACCTCCTCTCCGGCTGGTCCTTCGCAGGACAGCTCCATGTTGTTGGTTTCGAGGATTTCGGCGGCATGTGGGAATGCCCCTACATCGTCAATATCAGCGGCAGTGACGTCCTGATCTTCTCGCCCCAGTACACCAAACTCCCCGGCCGCGCCGAGAGCACAAACCACAACGTCTACCTCATCGGCAAGATGGATTATGACACCCTGACATTCACACCCGAATCCGGCTACAGTCACCTTGACTACGGCTTTGACTTCTACGCAGCCCAGGGCGCATCCAACGTCGGCGATCCCGACAAGGCCATCCTGATCGGCTGGGTGGGCCTTCCCGACAATCACTATCCGACTGAGGAAGAAGACTGGGAAGGCAGTATGGGCCTGCCTCGTGAACTCCGTGTCAAAAACGGCAAGCTCCTTCAGACTCCTGTCAGCGGCATCGAAGCCCTCCGCGCAGGCGAAGCACCGGCCGACGGCACCCTGCCCGCAGCCTGCGAGATAATCGTCGAGCCCGCGGCTGACGCTGATTTCGACCTCAACCTCTACACCAAAGCGGACGGTTCCGGCGGTCTGCGCCTCCACTACGACGCAGCCTCCAGGACCTGCACGGTCGACCGCACCGGCCTCAACAAACGCTTTAACATGGCCGTCGGCGAAGTCCTTGATATGCCCCTTGAGAATCCCCTTAAGAGCCTCCGCATCTTCATCGACCACAGCTCCACCGAGTATTTCGTCAACGACGGCGAGGCAACCTTCACCACCCACAGCTATCCCGAGGCGGAAGAGTTCCACTACACCGTAACCGACGGCGCGAAAGTGAAGATCTACAAACTCAACCCCTCCGTCAAGGATGATTTTGTAGTGTAATTTGAAAAAAGAAGACAGCGGGAGACGGTGAGGAGACAGCGAGGAAGGGGACGGTTCTCTGTCTCCTGACTCAGGAGACGGAGAACCGTCCCCTGTCTCCTCGGTCCCTGTCTCCTCGAGAACCGTCGCCTCTCCTCCCGTCCCTGTCTCTTCCCGCCTAAAGTCTGAAAGGATACCCATACAATATGAAAAAAGTATTTGCGAGTGACTTTGATGGAACCCTGTACTTCTACCTTGCCGAAGATGACCGCAAGCTTCCGGCCGAGAACGTAGCCAAGATCCGCGAGTACCAGGCGGCTGGCCATCTCTTCGGCCTTTGCACCGGCCGCCAGGTCGGCGGTCTTACCCCCTTCATCACCGGCTTTGTTGAGCCCGACTTCTACATCACCAGCAGCGGCGCCAATATCGTTGACACCCAGTTTAAGGAAATCCGCAAAAAAGGCGTCGACCCCAAGGTCGCCGATGCCATTATCAAAAAATACGGCACCGACAATTTCCGCTTCACCCTTGATGTTGAAGGCGATATCTGCGTCTTCAAGGAAATGGACTATCCCGGCAAGTACTACATCATCACCGGCGTAGACGACTGCCCCGAAGGCCTCATCCACCAGGTCTCCATCCACACCGAGAGCCTGGACGATGCCGCCCGCATGGCCGCGGAGATCAACGCCGAGTTCGGCGACTCCGTCAATGCTTTCCAGAACGTCATCGAGATCGACATCGCTCCCAAGGGCTGCTCCAAGGGCGAGGGAGTCCAGTTCCTGCGCGAGTACATGAAACACGAGTACGGCGAGATCCGCCTCTACGGCATCGGCGATTCCATGAACGACCTGCCCCTCATCGAGGCATCCGACGTCTCCTATACCTTCCCCTATGCGCCCAAAGAAGTGCAGGAGCGCGTGACCAAGGTGGTTCCCACCATTGTCGAGGCCCTCGAGGACTCCATGCGCGAAGAAGTTTGATCCGGGTTGTCAGGGGGACGGTTCCTTTGACACCTTTGTCACCGGAACCTTCCCCATAGCACTTTGTCACCGGAACTGTCCCCCTGACACCTCCACTTGTGTCGCCGGAACCGTCCGCCTGACACTGCGCGAGGAAGTCTGATCTGTGTGTCACCGGAACCGTCCCCCTGACACCCCTTGGAACCGTCCCCCTGACACCTGCGATACCGGGAACGTAAAAGAAAAGCAAAAAGGGCAGAATAAACGAACAATTAGCCTGGACAATTGTTCAGATACACGAAAAAAGGCTTGTAAAAATGTTGGTTTTCCTATGTTCTGTCAGTTGCGTTTATCACGTCTAATGGGTATAATGACACTGTGAGGATAAGTGTCCTTTATTAAGTACATTAATGCTGCATTAATGATTCAGAAAGAGGTATGAGAATGGCAAATATCGATCTTACAAAGTATGGCATCACCGGCACAACAGAGATCATCCGCAACCCTTCCTATGAGTTCCTGTATGAGGAAGAGATGAAGAAAGACCTCGAAGGCTTTGACAAAGGCGTCGAGACCGAGCTGGGCGCAGTCAACGTCATGACCGGCATCTACACCGGCCGTTCCCCCAAAGACAAATTCATCGTCATGGACGAGAACTCCAAGGACACCGTATGGTGGACCACTCCCGAGTATCCCAATGACAACCACGTTGCTTCCCAGGAAACCTGGAAGGCCTGCAAAGACATCGCCATGAAAGAGCTCTCCGGCAAGAAGCTCTATGTCGCTGACGCATTCTGCGGCGCCAACAAAGACACCCGCATGGCTGTCCGTTTCATCATGGAAGTTGCATGGCAGGCACACTTTATCAAGAACATGTTCATTCAGCCTACAGAAGAAGAGCTTGAGAACTTCGAGCCTGACTTCGTAGTCTTCAACGCTTCCAAGGCAAAAGTTGAGAACTACAAAGAACTCGGCCTCAATTCCGAGACCGCTGTCCTCTTCAACATCACAGACCGCGAAGCCACCATCATCAACACATGGTACGGCGGCGAGATGAAGAAGGGCATGTTCTCCATGATGAACTACTATCTGCCTCTGAAGGGCATTGCTTCCATGCACTGCTCCGCAAACACAGATATGCAGGGCAAGAACACCGCCATCTTCTTCGGCCTTTCCGGCACCGGTAAGACCACTCTTTCCACAGATCCCAAGCGTCTGCTGATTGGCGACGACGAGCACGGCTGGGACGACAACGGCGTCTTCAACTTCGAGGGCGGCTGCTATGCAAAGGTCATCAACCTGGACAAAGAGTCTGAGCCCGACATCTACAACGCCATCAAGCGCAACGCTCTGCTTGAGAACGTCACTGTCGACGAGAACGGCAAGATCGACTTCGCGGACAAGAGTGTCACAGAGAACACCCGTGTCTCTTATCCCATCGACCACATTCAGAACATCGTTCTCAATGTCAACCCTGTTTCCGCAGGCCCTGCAGCTGAAAACGTAATCTTCCTGTCCGCTGACGCTTTCGGCGTACTGCCTCCCGTTTCCATCCTGACTCCCGAGCAGACCAAGTACTACTTCCTGTCCGGATTTACAGCAAAACTCGCAGGCACAGAGCGCGGCATCACCGAGCCCACACCTACCTTCTCTGCTTGCTTCGGCCAGGCATTCCTGGAACTGCATCCCACAAAGTATGCAGAAGAGCTGGTTAAGAGAATGGAGAAGAGCGGCGCCAAGGCATACCTTGTCAACACCGGCTGGAACGGCACTGGCAAGCGTATCTCCATCAAGGATACCCGCGGCATCATCGACGCGATCCTGAACGGCGACGTTCTCCAGGCTCCCACAAAGCGCATCCCGATCTTCAACTTCGAAGTTCCCACCGAGCTTCCCGGCGTAGATCCCGCAATCCTTGACCCTCGCGACACCTATGCAGACGCTGCAGAGTGGAACGCAAAGGCAGAGGACCTTGCAAACCGCTTCATCAAGAACTTCGTCAAGTACACCTACAACGAGGCAGGCAAGGCACTCATTCCCGCCGGCCCTCAGCTGTAATCAGGAAGAAAAGAGAATCAAGCGTCCCGTCGCTTGTTCCCGCAGGCACTCAGTTGTAAGCTGTGAACCTGTCGGCATGGCGAATCACGAATCAGGGAGTAAACCTCTTATCACAATGCACCATAATAATTGGTAGTGAAACAGCGCGGGCTGCTGCATCTGAAGTGATGCGGCAGCCCGGTTTTTTATGGAGGGGGGATTAATAAATATTTAGTGATGAGTGCACTTAAGCTGCGGCTAAAGCTTCTTTGTATTGGTATTTATGTACAATCCACAAAAGAGATTTGCTTATTCAGGAAAAGATTGAGACTTAATGCCCTTGACATAGAATGAAAAAAAGGTTTTAATACAGACACTGTGTTGACTTACACGTACTATCGCTTGGAGATAATCTTAGACTATCTGAGTTGTTTGACACCATAAAGATGAATGTCATAACTTTGGATGAAACTCATTTGGCCTTTTATGTTTAACATATACCTGAATCCGTGAAGTTCATGATATTTGATAACCAACTTGCCTGCTGCAAGCTAGTTTCATAATAAATCGTGCTTACCAATGGTTTCCCAAAAGCGAAAACCATATGTAACGCGTTGACCAGGTTAAAAAATGGGTACACGAAATAAGGCTCTACAGAATGATTGATCTGTCATATGGTGGCTCCGGCATATTTCTGGCAGATATCTGCAAATGTGTGCTGCCAGGCATTACTCCTGTCAAGCACCTAATCAGTTGGCGGGCATGGGGCGTTATATGGCTTGCTATCATAATAAGGTTGCCTATAACTGTACGTAACCTGCGCCGCCTGACATCGCGTTTTTTGGCGGGGCGTACTTCCGCCTATCGTTTGCTGGTCAATCATGCGGAGAATATTATATGCAATCATCCCTAATTCAAGAATGAGGACATTCGTTGCGAACTCTCCGGATGGAAGCCGTTCCAGATCCATGTCGGTCTTCACTTCACTGTGAAACTGCTTACATTCTCCGTGGGCATGGTACAGTATGATGATCTCCCTGTCCGGATCGCCCAGGTTTGTCCACCAGGTCTCAACTTCTACTTCCGGAACGAGGTTGAACTGCCCATATTTGTCAATGGTACGTTCCGTAATCTCGTATCCGTCGCGAAGTATGAAATCCCGGTTGAAGCGTTTGCAGGAAGAGGTCTTCCAATCGCTGCGATGTATACGGTTTTCCCGTCACGCGGGCTGCTGATATCCTGGCAATACTGCTTCGCCATCTTAAACCAGCCTTCCCTGCTTTCACGGCGAAGATTTCTTTAGATGATGAAGAAACAGCCTGCGTCTATAAGGACGGCAACGTTGTTAATGGAATCATTTCCGGAATCCAGACGTACAAGCGGAGGCTTTTCGGTCAGCCTGCGACACAGCTCTATCGTCTCCTGAAGGAATTCTACAGTACCGTTCTGGCAATGCTGCTTTCCTTCACGTGGTTCTAAATTAATGGCGTATCCTTCCGTGCCAATATAGGCCATCATGGGCGTATAGCCGTCAAAACCTTTATAGGTCCTTGAAATTCCTTCGTTATTGGACTCTGAATTGTCCATGGGGGTTACGTCAATATCCATGGTATCAGAGCTTTGGGAAGGGCTGTCGTCTGTATTCTGTTTGCCAGAAGCATATCGACATTCCCTTTCAGGATTGTTTCTCGGAGCGAATCGCCTATATCATCTATGCGCTGGCGGAGAGTCTCCTCAGAAGGGATGGCGTGGGTAATGCCAAGGGCGGCTTTGTAAAAGTCTTTGTCATCGTCCATCTCGTGTATTGCTTCGAAATAAGGCCTGCCCATACACATCATGCCTAGGGAGGTCAGAACAATATCGCCATTCTTGATCAGATGATGTGAACGATTGGCTGTGACATCCATCCGATTGAGTTTTTTGATAAAATCACTTTTACCGAGGATCGCACCGATAACAGCCAGACTGCCGGCCGGAATGATGAGTTCATCAGTGAACTCAACGACAATGTTCTTATTGGTGTTCAGTGTGATCTGGCGATTATTATTCATGGTAAATGCCTCACAGAAAATGTTTTGATAAGCCTATTTTACCATGCGATACATTCACCTGACAGGTGAATAGCTATCTTAGACGGAAACATACGATAAACACTGTATCTATGGGTTTTTACGAGCCTTTGAAAAAATCAACTTCACGCATTCAGGGTACAGCTTTAGATAGTCGTATTTATTTCTGCGGTGTAGTATTATGAAGGGTACTATGATTTCAGCAGCCTGTTTAAAAAAGCGGAGTCAATCCGGAATACCTATGGCGACTATGATTATGACGGAGGAACCATACAATTAGAGTCATCGCCGATGGGACAGAAAAATGCCTATCGGCTTTTTGGGGTATTACTTTTCTTTACGAAAATATTCGTCGGAGTAATTGTGATCTGTTATCCTGTTGTCTGAAATCAAAAAATCGGCATTTTTTAATATTATGCGATATCTTCTATAGAATGATGTATGTGAAGCCTGTATCATAAGTATCATTTATAAGGATTAGAATTTATTATAAATGATGGTCTGTTCTGGAAGCATAATTAAAGCAGGCGTGTATGTACATATAAATAAACTTTTTTACGTTAACCATGGTACTAATTGAAATATGAAATGGGGAAGCGAAAATGTCAAAGATACGCCAGTTTGTTTCGGTTGTTGTTTATGTACATAATAATGCAGAAAGAATTGAACAGTTTATAACGACAGTCATGAAGGAATGCGAAGTCTTCAAGCAGTCAGAGATTGTTTTTGTAGATGATTTCTCTACAGACAATAGTGTTGATACTATTAAAAAATATTATGAAGACCATCCAGCTGATTATATTGTAAGTATAATTCGAATGGGACGGTATCATGGGATGGAAATCGCCATGAATGCCGGAAGGGACATGGCTATCGGCGATTATGTGTTCGAATTTGACGACATGTTTGTGGACTTTGAGGGAAGTCTTATTCTGGATGCCTACCATAAGTGTTTGGAAGGAAATGATATAGTCACGGTATCCACGGATGTTCCCATGAGATTCACATCCAAAGTGTTTTATAATATTTTTAATAAAGCCATTAAATCTGATTCAAAAATCGGCCAGGAATCATTTCGTCTCCTTTCTCGAAGAGGTATAAACAGAATTATCTCAATGGGGGTTGATATACCTTATCGAAAGGTGATATATCTGAACAGTGGTCTTTCGACGGAGAACATACACTATGATTCTGTAACGGGAAAGAGACCTGTTCGTATCAGTGAGAATCATGAACGAGTTGACCTTGCAATCGATTCATTCATTTATTTCACACATATCATACAGCACTTTTCTCTATTAATTGCGGTTCTTTTCGGCCTTTTATCGGCAGCGACTATTTTATATACACTTTTATCTCGTGCCTTGGGATATCATGTGGGAATGGGCTGGGTCTCAACAATGATTTTTCTTTCGTTGGGCTTTTCAGGTCTCTTTGGGTTTATGGCGCTGATAATACGATATCTTTCGGTTCTGGTGGATCTTGTTTTCAAGCACCAGAAATATCTGATTTCCGATATTGAAAAGATTTCCTCCAGGTGAGAGAAAGGTGGATATGAAAACCGGATTCGATAAGATTATTCTTGGAGCAGGAATATATGGTATGTATTCTGCAATCAAATGCGGCGACAGAGGGGAGAAGATACTGGTCCTTGAATATGACAATGCACCATTTAAAAGAGCTACGTATATCAATCAGGCGAGAGTTCACATGGGTTATCACTATCCGCGCAGCCTCTCGACAGCAGTAAAGTCTGCACATTATTATCACAGGTTTCACGACGATTACGGATTTGCAATTCATGATCAGTTTCTTCAAGTGTATGCGACAAGTGCAGCATTTTCATGGACGAATGCTGAAGCATTTATGCATTTCTGCGATGCTGCGGAGATTAAGTGTGAAGAGATATCACCTGCGCTCTATTTCAAGCCCGGCATGTGCGATGGCGCCTTCCTGACAGAGGAGGACACATATGATGCTACTATTATCCGGGATTATTATATTGACCGCTTGAAGCAAATGAATAATGTAACTGTCGTTTTTGGCGCCCGAACTGAACGGATTATCAGGGATACAGACAGGGTAGTGGTTGAATATACAGCAAACGGTGACAAATTTTCTGTTTCCGCTCCGTTCCTTCTGAATGCAACCTATGCATCTACTAATCAGATTCTGGACATAATTGAAGAGCCATCGAATGAGAAGCTTAATTATGAAAAATTCAAGATCAAATACGAGCAGTGTGAGATAGTTCTTTGTTCCGTGAATGATGCATTGAATAAAGTGGGGTTAACGGTTATGGACGGCCCTTTCTTTTCAATCATGCCTTTCGGGAAGACAAAGTATCACTCATTGACATCTGTGACATTTACGCCTCATGTTACCAGTTATGATGAATTACCTACATTTGGCTGCCAAAAAGGCACAGACTGCTCACCACATCAGCTTTGCAATTGCAATGACTGTATTCATAAACCAGTGTCTGCTTGGGATCATATGAGCCATCTTGCCAGGAAGTATATGAAAACTGAACTGGAATTTAATTATGAGGGATCTTTGTATTCAATGAAGCCTATACTTAAGACCTCAGAAATAGATGATTCCAGACCAACCGCAATTGTAGTAAATTCCGAAAAGCCAGTCATAATCAGTGTATTATCAGGAAAAATTAATACAGTTTATGATTTGGATGAATATCTGGAGGGTTAGAAGTGTTAAAACGTATCGATTTAGCAAGAGATTATCAGAAGCATAAAAAAGAGTTCATGGCAGCTATAGAAGATGTCTGCGAACATACAGCTTTTTCGGGCGGACCATTTGCAGACCGCTTCGACAGGGAATTTGCCGAATATCTGGGGGTGAAATATATTTCTGGGGTCAATAACGGGACGAGTGCATTGCATCTGGCCATGCTAGCACTTGGAATAGGATCCGGGGATGAAGTAATAGTACCGGCAAATACTTATATTGCGACAGCTTGGGGAGTTTCTTATACAGGGGCTAGACCCGTGTTTGTTGATTGCACTGCAGACACATGGGAAATTGATCCTGTCAAAGCAGAGAATGCAATCACAGAAAAAACAAAAGCGATTATCGGTGTACACCTCTATGGACAGCCGTTTGACTTTACTGCAATCAAAAAGATTGCAGATAAGTATCATCTTTATACAGTTGAGGATTGCGCACAAGCAGCTGGCGCAGAGTTTGAAAATATAAAGACTGGAAATCTGGCTGACATTAGCTGCTTCTCCTTCTATCCGGGCAAGAATTTGTATTCCTTTGGTGAAGGTGGTGCGGTTGGATCAAATAATAAAGAGTGGATTGATAAGATCAATGTCTATAAAAACCAAGGGTGCAGGGTCAGGTATTATCATGAAGTGATAGGTTATAACATGCGGCTTGAGGGAATTCAAGGCGCTGTTCTTTCCGTTGGACTTAGACATCTGGATGAATGGACAGAGAAGAGAAGAGCAATCGGAAAACGTTATGATAATGAGATAACAAATCCATTGATCACAAAACAATATCACCCGGCGAATACAAAACACGTATATCATCTTTATGAAATTCAGATAGATTCTCCGGATAGTTTTGTAGAGTATATGGCTGAGAATGAAATAGAATGCAATCGCCACTATCCTGTTCCATGTCATCTTCAGGATGCATATAGAGACCTTGGATATAAGCCGGGTGACTGCCCTAATGCTGAGAAGCTGGCGAGTCGGTGCGTTACATTACCTCTGTTTCCGGAGATGACCGAAGCGGAAGTGAATCTAGTCATCGAAAAATGTAATAATTATCATTAAACAGGAATTGATCATATGAAAACAGATGTTGCGGCGAATCCGGTTCATAATAATAAAATATACAGTCAGGAAGAGCAGGCTGTTGCTGATTACCTGAAAAGGAAATATTTAAAAAAGACTAATGAAATGTCGATTATGCCAAAACCCAGAAAGAGTTTCTATACTGAACATGGGAAAAGGGTGATTGACCTGGCTATTTCTGTTCCTGTCTGTGTGGTTTTGCTCCCGGTATACGCAATAATCGCATTGGGGGTGAGGCTGGATGTTGGCCGACCGATACTATATAAACAAACTCGTGTGGGGAAAGATGGGAATATTTTTGATATTTACAAATTTCGCAGCATGAATAACAACACGGATGAGAATGGAGAACTTCTCCCTCCCGGACAACGTGTGACAAAGTTTGGTAGATTTATCCGCAAGTTCTCATTGGATGAGCTGATCGGTTTCTGGAATATCGTTAAGGGAGATATGTCAATAATTGGGCCAAGACCATTGGCTGTATTTTTTGTGGACCGAATGAGTGAACGACATAAGATGAGACACGCTGTACGTCCCGGACTTGAATGTCCCAGAGTTATTGAACTGGATTATGTTGATACGTGTAAATACCAAAGAACGTTTGAGAATGATGTCTGGTATGTGGAGAATGTCAGCTTTCTGACAGATATAAAACTTTTGTTGCTTCTTGTTAAGATGGTTTTCTCTTTCAAGAGGCGTGAAGAACAAGCATCAGTTAAAGGTGTCAGTTATTTTGTCGGATATGATGAAGAAGGACACGCAATGAGCATGAATAAGTATAACGAAGTGATGAGGGGAAAAGTGGAAATATGACTAAAAACGTGTTGGTGACTGCAATCGGTACGGCTGCTTCAACGACAATTGTCAAAGAACTGAAAAAGGCACAGCAGTTTCATATTATCGGTGCGGACATGGCTGAGCGCACACAAGTTGCTACATCCCTGGACGTGGATGAGTATTTTCAATTCCCACCTTCAGTGAATGAGGACTACATCCCGTTTGCATTAAACTTTTGTAAAGAACACCAAGTTGATTATTATTTTGCCATCATTGATGACGAAGTAATGAACATTATAAAGAACAGGGACAGTTTTGAAAGCTGCGGTACAAAGTTATGCCTGCCGGAATATGAGTTCGCAAAAAAGTGCCATTATAAGGAATTCTTCAGTGAGTGGATTCAGGAGAATTTCCCGGAAATCGCGATTCGGGAGTACCGGGATCTTACAGAGATTAGAAATGCGAAATATCCTCTTTTCATAAAGCCCCACGAAGGAGCGGCGAGCCGAGGATGCCGAAAGGCAGAAAACTATGAAAGTCTGATTTCTATGGTTGATGCTGAGGATATTGGCAGGAACATATTGGTGCAGGATTGTATCGAAGGAACGATCATAACGGTTGATTATGTCAGAAACAGAAAAACGGGTCAGACATTACAAATTCAGCGTAAGGAAATACTGAGAAATACGGATGGGTGTGGTATTGCTGTAGAAATTATAAACAATCCTGCTTTATATCAGATTTGTGAATCATTAATGGAAAAACTGGATCTGAATGGTGTTGTCAATATCGAATTCTTTGAAACAAAAGAAGGATACAGGATTATAGAAATAAATCCCCGTCATTCAGCAGGCACGGTTTACTCATGTATGGCAGGTGGAGATACTGTCCTCAATGCGGTATATATCGCAGACGGGGAACCGTGTGTATTTGGCAACATAGATGTTGGTGCTCACTTTGCAAAACGCTATGAGGCATATCGGACTTCCTGAACTGACATTATAAAGAAGACAGTAGTAATCGAGGTTGGAATATGATAAAGAATGAACTAAATGGTAAAAGACTGTTGCTTGTTGGTGGTCTGAACAATACAGTGGATATCATCGATCTTGCTCACCGCAATGGGGTTTTTGTCGGAGTTGCAGACAGAGATCACGGAACATTAGCAAAAAGTCTTGCTGATTGCGCATATGATATCGATGCATATGATGAAGATGCGATGTCTGAT
>Ga0310695_10011183_pt1 | contig 12890 bp, 10 predicted proteins | sample RumenRJG_04DNA_FD_203882 | JGI IMG/M metagenome (GOLD analysis project Ga0310695, IMG submission 203882) | Bovine rumen microbial communities from Lethbridge, Alberta, Canada - RJG_04 (v2) (version 2) | ecosystem: Host-associated > Mammals > Digestive system > Stomach > Rumen | place: Canada...
AGTTTTGGAGAGGCGGTTCCCTCCGAAGCGAAGAAAAGATCTGAGTGAATCCCCGCGAACTCAACGTAACGATAAAGGGGCGTGCCGCAAAAGCGTAGGTTTTGAACCTTCACTTAATGCGACAGCCCCCTAATGCAAAAAAAAGGACCCCCGGGGGTCCTTTTTTATGTGTGAAAAGCTACCCCAGAGGTCCCATAGCGCAGAGGTCCCATAGCGGATCACGCTTCTTCGCCGGCCCAGATATCTGTGGGTTTTCCGCCAAGCTTAATGCCGATCGCAACGAGTGCGACCAGAACCACGGCCTGGATCGCGATCGCCGGGACTGTTCCCTCGACGCCGAAGGCGACGTTGTAGAAGAAGCTGTCCCGAGCTGACGCCGCGTCAAGCCTGAACACCGAGTAAGGGACGACATTTCCGCTGTTGGGCAGTCCCGCAAGAATGCTCTGTGTGAAGTTCCAGCCGGCATGCGCTGCCATCGCCATCCACAAACTGTCAAAATAGTAAACCATCGCACTAAAGAGCAGACCCGTCACGACGAGATCCACGATCGCCATAACTGATATGCCATTATTTCCCAGGTGGATCATTCCGAAGAAGACGGAATTAATGAGCACCGCCAGCCAGAACTTGCCTTTGTAAGTGCGCAGGACGCGCTGATAAATGAAGCCGCGGCAGACCATTTCTTCCGCCGCCGACTGCACGAAGACAGCGATAAAGAGAATAATGAAAGGTATCAGTTCAAACTTGTCAAAATACATCCGGATATCGCCGTGCATCCAGGCCATCAGTATAGCTGCGCCGTTCATACCGATGCCGATCAGGTAACCGATCAGCAGATTGATGACATTGTTGCCCTTACATCCGGTTCCGTACGCCCTGAACAGGGGACGGTTTTTCTTTATGAGCGCATTCAAAAAGAGAACGAGCCAGATACCTGCGAATGAAAAGTATAAGCCGGCTGTGGTTCCAAGGTCACTTCTTAATGCGCCGGATGCCAGCACTGTAAGTTCACCCAGGATCTGGCCCGCCAGGATCAGAATATAAGCCAGTATGCAGGTCCAGATCGCGGAGCCGAAGATGATCTGCGGGATTGTTTTCCCGGGTTTCTGTTCTGAAAAAAGTTCGTTATTTGCCATGGATTACTCCTTATCGTTCTATATTTATATTTCCGGTTTTCATTTCACAAAATAGTATACGCAAAAAAACAATAACATACACAAAAAAGTATGTTGATTTTTTGCCTCATTTCCGTATATTAGATAGAAGCACGAAAACGATATAGATTTTAAATATAGGAGGATTAGATCATGAGACTTTTACTGAATATACTTTGGCTGCTTTTCGGCGGACTCTTCAGCGCCCTCGGCTGGGTGCTTACCGGCTGCCTCTGGTGCATCACCGTAGTTGGCATTCCGGTCGGTCTGCAGTGTTTTAAACTGGCAAGCATTTCTCTTGACCCGTTTGGCAAAGAGATCGTCTATGATGATGAAAATGCAGTTTCTTTCCTGCTCAACATCCTGTGGATCATTTTCGGCGGGATCGAGATGGCAATCGGCAATGCACTCATCGGAATCATTCTGTGCATAACTATTATCGGAATTCCGTGGGGAAAACAGTATTTCAAGATCGCAAAGCTTTCCCTCATGCCTTTCGGAGCAAGGGTTGAGCGCGAGCACATTCTGTAAACAGAAGTCATGTAAATAGAAGTTCAGAGGGTACTTACAGTCACTAAGGCTGCAGGTACCCTTTTTATTTCTCTATCAGTTTTGTCAAAATATAGAAAGTGTAAATGTGCTTTGACGTTTTTTCGCCGTTAATTTTACGAGCGACTGAAAATGCGGTATGATAAAGGCGTATCTGATGAGCAGGAGGTGCCGGTATGTACAGTGAAAAAATTGTTGTGGGAGCGGGAACAGAGTATCCGCTGAATGGTATGATGACGCTTCCGTCCGATCTCTCGAACCCTGTGCCCGCCGTTGTGATGGTGCACGGCTCCGGAGCCAGCAATATGGATGAGAAGGTGTTCAAACTGACGCCCTTTAAGGACCTCGCGGAAGGGCTCGCGAGACATGGCATTGCCTCCCTGCGCTATGACAAGCGCACTTTTGTACACGCCCGCAGGATGATCAGGAATAAGCACCTCACCGTGAAGGAGGAGACGATCGAAGACGCGCTGCTAGCAGTACAGATGCTGAAGAGAGATCCGCGGATCGATCACGACCGCATCTTCATTCTGGGACACAGCATGGGAGCTATGCTCGCGCCGAGGATCGACGCGGAAGGCGCGGACGTGAAAGGTCTTATTATGATGGCAGGAACGCCTTACCGGCTCGAAGAAGTCGTGCTGAGGCAGCTGAGGCAGGCCAGCCGCGGCAGCTCGATCATGAAGAAGATCATAGGTCTGGAGTACAGGTTCTATAAAAAGAGATTTCGCGGCTTATATCAGATGACTGACAAAGAGGCGAAGAAAAAGAAGTTTGCGGGAAACTTGTCGCTTTACTACTTCAAGGAGATGGGGCAAAAGACAGCAGCGGACTATCTTTTGGCCGGCAAAAAGCCGATCCTGATCCTTCAGGGCGGCAAGGACTTCCAGGTACTTGCGAAGCGTGATTACCGGAAATTCAAGAAGCTCCTTGCCGGCAGGGAGAACACACAATACAAACTGTATCCTGAACTGAACCACGTCTTTGTGAAGGGGATCTATAATGACATACTCAAGGCGTCCAAGGAGTATAGTGTGGAACAGCATATCGGAGAAGATGTGATCGGGGATATTGCGGCTTTTATCCACTGTAATTGAAGGAAGGAATCATAATGACTGCACTTTGGGTTATTGTTCTGTCAATTATCATATTTACGGCGCTTGTGATCAATATGGCCTTTAAGCCTTCATACTCCGCAAAACTGACGGCGTATCTGATGGTGATCGCCGTCCTGGGCGGAAGCATCATATACGGAAAAGGCTATACGGATGTCACCGGAAATGCATTCCTGTCGCTTGTAAGGACGCCGTTTTCCGTAATCGGCATGTTCCTGGGCAAAAATGATATGTCCGCGATCAGCGGGTCGGTTTGGATGCAGACGGGGCTGGGGGTATTCTGCTTCTGGCTCTTCCATCTGATGGCGTTTTATTCCATTGCAAGCGCCGCAATGGTCACGGTGGGCTCTGCCGGACTCAGGAAACTGAGGCTGTTCCTGGCGCTGAACGGAGATCTGACGATCATTTACGGCGTCAATGACAATAGCATAAGGGTAGGCCGCGAGTGCCTTGCCAATGAGAACAGCGCAGTGGTCATGATCAGTGAAAATGACGCGGAGCCCAGGGCGCAGGAGATCATCAATATGGGGATGGCGATCATCACCGGAAAGGGAATTGCCCAGTCTTCTGAGCGGGAACTTCGTAAACTTAAGATCGGCAGCAGGAACAAAATAGAGATCTTTGCACTCGACCAGAATCCTCAGAAGAATCTTTTCTACGCCTTAAAGCTAAAAGATGCATTTGAAGAGATGAAAGTATCCCCGGCCAGGACGAGCCTGACTCTGGCAGGAACGGAGGAGATCATCGCCTCCATGCTGCAGGTCTCGAAAGACCAATACGGCTTCGGCTACGTGAATGTATTTGAGCCTTCAGAGCTCATGGCGAGAGCAATGATCCGGCTGTGTCCGCCGTGGGAATGCATAAGTTTTGATGAAAAAGGCCGGGCTCTGCAGGATTTTGACTGCATCGTGATAGGCCTTGGGGAGTGCGGACAGGCGGTGCTTCGCCATCTGATCATGAACGGCCAGTTTGTGGGAAGCCGTTTCCACGCCGCGGTGTTCTCCCCGATGAGCGGCCAGGAGGCCGGCTATCTCTTTGCCGAGTGCAGGGAACTTGTAAATCAGTACGAGATCGAACTGCATAATGATGACGGCAGGAGCAAAGAGTTCTATGATTACCTGGAAAGCAGGCTGGGCACGGTGAAATACATTGCCGTATGCACGGGAAATGATGAGATGAACACGGAGATCGCAGATCATCTTATGCTCTATCTTAAGAGGATGAACGCCGAGAACATCTGCGTTCTCAAGTGTGTCAAAGAGCATGTGAGCTACCAGAAAGCGATCGGAAGCGGGATTCTGAATCAGAATGTGTACTCCTACGACATGCTTTCTGCCGTAATGGAGGACAGGAACGCGATCCTGATCAACAGTGTTTACGATGATTCTGACAGATCTGATTGGGACAAATGGGTGGCCTGCGATTCCTTCAGCAAGATGTCCTCCAGAGCGTCCGCAGAATTTCTGCCTGCGATCGTCAGGGCTTCCGGGAGCAGCAGGGAGGAGGCAATGAACGACGATTGGGAACGGCTGCTCGGAGAAGAAAAACTCGATGTACTGGGAGAAATGGAGCATTTGCGCTGGTGCGCCTTCCATTTTTGCAACGGATACAGGGCGATGACCGATGAGGAGTTCGACAAGAGGGCTGAGGAATACATCACAAATCTGAGTGAGGGAAGACCTGCGAACCCAAGGATCGGCAAAGATACCGACGAGAGGAGTCACGCCTGCCTGATCCCTTACAGTCAGCTTGACCGGCTCTCTGAAAAGGAAAAGAGCGTTACGGGAAGAAATGTGAACTACAAGCAGTCCGATATCAACAATGTCCTGATCATTCCCAGGATTCTGAGACAGGAACAGGCGGAGGGGTAAGATGAAACGCAATCTGAAACTGGTCGGAGGGGCGATCGGCGCCTACGCAGTCATAGTGGTCCTTCTGACGGCAGTGGAATCAGGCGCGGACGGCTCTTCGATCAAAACGATCTGGGATGCCATATGGTACTCACTGATCACACTGACTACTGTAGGATACGGGGATCTGTCCCCGGTCACAGGCATCGGAAGAGTGCTGGGGATTATTCTGGCCCTGTGCAGTCTGGGCGTATTATCCGCTGTGATCAGCGTCTCTTTCCGCATTATCGGAGAACAGTTTCTGCCGATGGCGAAGCTGTACAGAAACAGGGATAAGCAGTGGTATGTCTTTGGTGAAGCAAACAGGGATTCCCTGACTCTGGCGAAGGAACTGGGCAGGGAAGAAAACTGTGTGCTCATCTTTCGAGGGAAAGATACCGGAGATCCGGGCTCGGGCAATATACTCTGCACGGACGCTGATATTGCCGCTCTTAAGGACCTCAGAGACGGGGACGGCAGAATGACAGCCATTTTCATGGGTGAGGATCCCTGGGAGAATTACTGCGCGGGACTTTCGGCGGCAGAAAAGTCCATTGAGTGCTACTGCATGTCGGACATGATGATCGACGCAGTGCCCGACAATATGCATTTGTTCGGGAAAGCGGAGTGCCTGGGACGATGGTACTGGCAGTATCATCCTCTTCTTCTGAGAGAAAAGACAGTAGTTCTGATCGGATGCGGCAAATATGGGAGCGCGCTGCTGGAGAGAGCGCTGCTCACCAATGTGTATGGAACTGATCGAACTGTGGAATATCATGTGTTTGAGGATGACGCGGGATTTGCCGACATGCACGGCGAACTGGTCCGCGCGCTGACTTCGGGAGACCCGCAGGAGGACAGGCTGGTATTTCATAAGGAAAAGTGGCATGAGAAGATGGAACTGCTCAGGAAGGCTGACCGAATCATTATCTGCAGAGATGACGACGCGATGAACCTTGACGTTCTGGAGAAACTCAGCACCTGGTTCGGCATCAGGAAGAATGTACACGTGCGGCTCTCGGAGGAAATGCCGGGCGTGCAGTCTTTTGGCAGAGGAGAGCAGATCCTGACAAGGGAGTATGTCATGAAGGACTCCCTGAACAGACAGGCCGTTACCATGAACGAGATCTACAACCGGGGATCTTCATGCCCGACGAAGTGGGAGGATCTGAGCTATTTTCTCAAGCAGTCCAATATTGCCGCTGCGGACCATCTGCTTGTCAAGATCCGGTATCTTCTCGGGGATGAGACGATCACTGAAGTAACCCCCGAGAACTGCGGGCGGGCATATGAAGTCTACTGCAGTACCAGAGACAGCAGGGGAGAAGAGTATCAGGAGATGGAACACAGGCGATGGATGCACTTCTATCTGATGCACAACTGGTGCCGGAGCGAAAAGCGCGACAACGAGAAGAGACTGCACCCCCTGATGCGGCCCTATGCGGAACTCGACCCTAAGGAGCAGAGAAAAGACGCCTATGCGTGGGAGATGCTGGGCATGATCTTTGGGTGATGAAAGACTGTATTTACAACGAAGGTTTAACATCAGAAAGAGATTTATTATGAATCAGACACAAAGCCTGAGAAAAATGAAAAACCGAATCGCTGTTTATCTCGGCATAGTGACCCTGATACTTGTACCGTTATGCATTAAAAGAAGTTATTTCGGACTGATCGAACTGAAAGCCAGGGCTTTTTTATACGCCGCGGTTCCCGCGGTCCTTCTGGCAGCGGTTCTTGCGGCTGCAGGGATCTTTTTTGATGGCGACAGACGCAAAAACAGCGTCAGGAAATCCGCGATATTACTATTGATCATAAGTCTGTGGTCGCTGTTTTCTTCATTCATGTCAATAAGTCCGGAACTGTCGCTGACCGGAAGCAGAGGATGGAAAGTCGGATCGATCATGACAGTGGTTCTGATCCTGACTACGATCATTGTTTCCGGAAATCTTCAGTTTCATTCCTATATGCTGCTTCCGATCATGGCAGTTAATATCTTTATCAACGCTCTGGCAGTGATCCAATCGGCCGGGATCAATGTGTTCGGACTGCAGAACGGACTGATCAAAGAGCAGTATTATGTCTATATGACGACTATCGGGAACTCTAACAGTTATTCAGGCTATCTGTGCCTGCTGCTTCCCTTGTTCTGGGGGGCCTTTTTGTCGTGTAAGGAGCGGGCGACGGAATTACTGTACGGCCTGTTTGCTGCAGTTGGATTTATGGGACTCATTATGGCGGAAAGCGACAGCAGCTATGCCGGGATCGGGATCTGTCTGCTGTTCATGCTGCTTTTCGTGTTTGGCTCAGATGATCACGCGGAACAATACCTGAAGCGGTCATCGGTTCTGCTGGTCTTATATGGAGGATGCCTTTTATTTGTGAGGTATTTCCCGATGTTTGAAGCCAAAAGAGCGGAATTCGCAGGTCTTTCATGGAAAATGCTGTGCAGTCCCGTTCCGGAGATAATGATATCATGCGGTATCCTTCTTTATCTGCTGGCCGGGAGACTGATACAAAGTAAAAAAGAGCGGTACCTGCTGATCGCGCTGGAAGCGCTGATCATAGTGACAATCTGCGGTTTTGCCGTGAACCTTGTCATGAATTTTAATGACGGATGGGGAAATGGCAGAGGAGAGATCTGGAGGATCAGCTGGGAGTACTTCTGCAAGCTGCCTCTTCGATATAAGATAACGGGAATAGGACCTGAGATGGTCTTTCAGGCTTTCATCGCGCATCTCGCCGAGACTGGAAGCAATGTGGTGACTGCCCACAGTGATATTATGCAGGTGCTTCTTACACAGGGAATTGTCGGTCTTGCCCTGTACTTCGCCTTTTGGGGGTATCTGACGGCGCTGTTTTTCAGAAAGAAACTATGGAAGAGCACCTCAGTTGTTTTCTTCTTCCCCTTGGCGGCATATTGGGGCCAATCACTGTTTTGCACAGTGTACCCGATCACGGCTGCTGTTTTCAGCTTTATGACCGGCCTGTATTTAAGATACGCAGAATATGAAGACTGAGCGGTTTGGCGCTTTTTTCAAAATTTCACATAATAAACACTGACGAACGGCGAAAATCTGTTATAATAGCAATGTTTTGCGGGATCAGAGTGCCCGTAATCCACAAAGAACGGCCCGGTTCCGCCGGAACACGGACCGTGAAGATGAAACTGAGAGGAGAATTACCGTTATGGCCGGGAACAAGAACACGAAGTATGATGGAATGAGCGCCAGCAAGGCAAAGCGCGAGCGCGCGAAGGACGAGCGCGAGCAGGTTAAGCGCGCGGCGACAAGAAATAAAGCGATCGGTATCGGGATCATCGTATTGATCGCCGCACTGATCGGCGCTGTTTATGGCAGAAACTGGTATATCGAGAAGAACAAGACAGTGGCTTCCACCGATTACAGCGCTATGCTGAACGATGACGGCACCATTAAAGACGTCAACGTGGCTGATTACGTCAAGACTTTTGATGTAAACGCTGTCAAGATCGCTAAAGCGGACGTGGAATACACGGACGAAAAGATGCAGGAAGATATCAACGCGCAGCTGGAGAACCACAGGGTCCTGAACGCGGACGCGGCACTCGCTGTAAAGGACGGCGATGTAGTCAATATCGATTATGTCGGAACGATCGACGGCGTGGAATTTGATGGCGGAAGCGCGCAGGGCTATGATCTGACGATCGGTTCCGGCTCTTTCATCGACAACTTTGAGCAGCAGCTCATCGGGACACATCCCGGCGATCAGGTTACTGTCAATGTGACTTTCCCGGAAGAGTATGCGAATAACCCTGATCTGGCCGGAAAGGCAGCTGCTTTTGCTGTTACAGTTAACGGGATCAAGGAACTGCCCGAGTTTAACGATGAATTCGTCAAGACCAATCTCGCTGACTACGCACAGACTGTTGAGGAATACAAACAGTATCTGAAAGATACCAATTATAAGAACAATCTCAATAGCGCAGTGAGCAAGTACATCAGCGACAATATTTCCGCTGACAAATATCCGGATGCTTATCTCAAGCAGCTTAAGGCTCTTCAGATGACGCTCAACGAGGAAGAATTCAACTACATGGCCCAGATGTACGCGCAGTATGGCATGGACTTCTCTTACGGCAGTGTCATGGAGTACAAGGGCGCGGCCAATACCGAGGAGTACGAAAAGGTCCTTGAGGAAGACGCCAAGAAGTTCTGCCTCAACAACATGGCTTACCAGGATCTGGCAGCCAAGGCAGGGATCGCGATCACAGATGAGGACTATGAAGCCTTCAAGACAGAGAACGGCGTTACCGAAGATATCGAGACGATGTACGGCAGGCCCTATCTGATCCAGCAGTACGTCCTGCCCGAAAAGGTGGAAGCGTATATCGCGGAACATGCAGCCGTAGAATAAGCCTGTAACCTGAATGTAGTAAGAAAATGCGCTCGCCCAGAGCGCATTTTTTTGCCGGCAGATAAATAAAAGCGCGAGGTATAAACCGAATTGCAGAAGAACCATAAAGGATATATAGTGAAGAAGGCCATTATTGCAGCTGCTGTTGTGTTCGCAGTGCTGGCTGTATCTTTTGGCGTTTACGTGAGCGACTATTACCGCGCGGATGAATCAGTGAAGGCTTTTCTGGTCTCAGATGAGAAGGTGCGGGTGGAAGAGACGGTCAGGCTGGTAATGGAAGCCGTCAGATCGCAGCAAACCGGCGAGAGCGGCAATTGAAAGGATATAGATGAAGCGGGAATTTCTGATCTCAAGACTTGACGAACCGAATATAGCGCATACTTATGTTTGTGAGTCTGACCAGAATCTGCTCAACAACATTCGCATTCTGTGCACCAGACAGCCGGAGACTCTGAGGTATTTCGTGCCTGAGGAACTGTTCTGGGAGATCAAAAACGGCGAGACGGTCGCGATCACGGCGGAGTGTTATGACGAGTACGGCAGACGGTTGTTTACTGTGGATCCGCTGAAAGTGCTGTCCGGACAACTCTGGGACGAGAAGATCTATCTGGAGGACGATGAGGGGCTGGACATCCGTATCCGGATTGAGGGATATGCGCTTCCGGCTCCGGGAGAATCGCAGACGGAATTTATAAGACCCCTTAAGTATCGCAAGACGCCCGGCGGACCGACGCAGGGCAAGGCCGGTAAGACCGGAGCGCGCAGCGCGGCGGGTGAGAGCGCGCAGAGACGTCAAGCGGCAGGAGGCAGCGGTGCGCGGGGAAATTCCGGAGCGGCTAAGAGCGCGCGGGGCGGTTCAAAGGTGCAGGAAGAGGATCCCACTTTCCGGCGCAGGAAGAAATCACCGGTCAAGGCGATCGTCCTGGCGCTGATGCTGTCAGCGGCAGCCGCAGCTGTATGGTATATGCGGGACACTTCCGTGAAGAGGTTTGGGAAGAGCATTGACGCCGCCCATTACGCAAACGCGGTGACGATCTACAACAGCGAGATCCTGGGGCATGAGGCGAAGGAGCAGAAAGCGGATCCCAAAGCCCGGGAGGCCGTGAATACTGTCAGAGACAGATATATGGATGAACTGTGCGGGTATCAGGATACCTGCGCGTATCTGAATATTTTGACGGGGTTTGAGAAGGACGAACTCTCGGAAATGGCGGAAGGCGCTCTGGCGGAGGTGGAACTCTACGAGGTCTCTTCGGCAAGCTTTAAGGAAGGCGTGACCTTCATGGAGAACCGCGAGTATGTCGCGGCGATCAAGGCTTTTCTTAAGATAGAGGAGTCGTCGACTGTCTATGGGGACGCGCAGAAGAATGTGAAAGCCTGTGTGGATCAGCTGCTGAAGACCGCGGAAAGTCCGGAGACGGAGGCAGAGTATCTTGCGGCCATAGAGCAGATCGATGCGGCAATAGCGCTTCTGCCTGATAATACGGATTTGAAACAGAGCAGGGAGTCCTGTTTGTCAAAATATCACACCCTTGTGCGCAGCAATGCTTTCAGGGAGGCCGACCAGATGGCGGCGGACGGTGATTTCGAGGAAGCTTTTGCCAGGATCGACAAGGCTCTGGAGATACTGCCCGAGGACGAGCAGCTCACACAGAAAGCGGAAAATCTCAGGGCCGCGTTTGTGGCTTATGTGACCAGGGAAGCCGCAGGATCTGTTGACGCCGGGGATTTTGACGAGGCGTACAGGATCGTGGAGGAAGCCTCAGAGCTCTACTCCTGCGATGCTCTGGATGCGCTTAACGGGCAGATTGAAGAGGCCGAGAGCGGTCTTAAACCGGAGATAAACGAGTATACGGCGGTAAAAGTCGCCTTTGCAGAGTATCCCGGGGAACTTAAGGGCACCGTAAAGAAGCAGGATTACACAGTGAAAGCGGCGGGAGGACCATGCAGTTTCTTCCTCACCGGAGTGGAGGGCACGCTCAAGGCGCAGATTCTGGTCAAAGGACCGGAAGGCGCGGAGATCGTGAAACAGACCGGCCTTGTGAACGGAAGCGAAGTGAACTGCGTCCTCGAAAAGGACAAGACTTATACTGTTTCCGTGGAAGCAGTGGAAGGAGAGGGCAAATATGTCCTGCGCTTCGGGCAGAATAAAGCGCAGGCGGATGTCTCAGCCTATGAACTTGTCCGTGACAGCATGGAGTTTAAGGGGCAGTGCAACAGTTACTCCTTTGTGCCGGAGAACAGCGGAACTTACCGCTTTGATGTCAGCGGAGCCGATAAGGAACTTGCGCTGAAAACGGATATATATGACGCGAGAGGCGGAAAGGTATTCGGAGATACTCTGGCGGTTGGAAGCGGCGTGACACTGGAACTGAACGCTGGTGAGACTTACAGGATCGACGCGTCGCAGGCCGGAAAGGTCGGAGAATACACGCTGACGATCGGCAAACAGGAGGCAGCCTCGGATATCAGCGGGAAATGCATCATCCCCGGCATAGTCACTTACAGGGACCAGAAGAAGACATATACTTTTACTGCCGCATACTCCGGAAAGTATCGGATCACGATCAGTAATATGCAGGACGGATGCGGCGTGAAAATGTATGTCTACAGCCAACTGGGAGACAGACTTGAGGGAGCTGATGAGATGAGCAGCGGAGACAGCCTGTCTGTTATCCTGAAAGAAGGGCAGAATTACCAGATCCGGCTCACACAGCTGAGCGGGACCGGCAACTATACGATCACAATGGTAAAGGAGTGACGAGTGTCACTCCTTTGTCGAAAAATCAAAATTATTCAGTTCATCACCAAGATTGTCGAAGAACCGGCCTGCGTGGATCCCGTCGATGAGGGCGTGATTGAAGAAGAGAGTGACGGGGATCGATGTTTTGACCTTCTCCGTGACCCGGCCATCCTCAAGGGCCAGATATTTCTCCGTCCTGTATCCTCCCCAGCAGAAACTCGGATTGGAAAAACTGCCGCCCGGGTAGGGCATCATGGCTTCCGTATAGTTGAACCAGGGGACGCAGGATATAAAGAGAAGACCCAGAACATCGCCTTCTTCCTCTTCCAGGTGCTCAGAGTGAAGAGCGGCGTCCTGTTTGACGCGGCTCTCTTTGAGGTACTGCGCGAAGGGCTGGTTGACGTTCACATTGCAGTAGCGGTAGGTGTCGTCAGGAAGAGATACGATGTATGACGGGTTGCAGTAATCATACTCCACGATTTTATCATCGACAATGCGCTGGCGAAATTCCGGGATCCGGTTGGCAGCCCACACGACGGCGTACTGGAAGCTCAGGAAGAAGGGACAGCCGGACGCCTTGAGCCTGGAGAGCCAGTCGGTGATGTCGACCTGAACGGTAATGGATACGCAAGGCTGCTGCATAGTCAGGAAATGCCTGAAGTGGTCGAGTCTGGGGTACTTGGTCATATCGATATATTTGCGTGACATAGTGCAGTTGATCTCCTTGTGGTGTTCAGTTGTCAGTGTGTTGTTTGGGCAAGTTCATTATACACAAAAAGTCGTGGACTAATGAAGAGTAAAGCGGGAGAGGATATATGAAAATTCTGATCGGAATTCTGTTGCTGCTGTTGGCTTTGGGAGCCGCGGCGCTCGCGCATACGCTGATGATCCCGGCGCGGAAGTCGGACTATGTTCCGTCAAAAGACGATGCGCGCGCCCTTCCCTATGCGGAAAAACTGTCGCGGATGGTGAAATACGACACAATTTCCTATCCGAACACAGACCAGCGTGAGACATTCCTGGGATATCACAAGATCCTTGCGGA
>Ga0310695_10011185_pt1 | contig 12889 bp, 11 predicted proteins | sample RumenRJG_04DNA_FD_203882 | JGI IMG/M metagenome (GOLD analysis project Ga0310695, IMG submission 203882) | Bovine rumen microbial communities from Lethbridge, Alberta, Canada - RJG_04 (v2) (version 2) | ecosystem: Host-associated > Mammals > Digestive system > Stomach > Rumen | place: Canada...
GACTTTGTCCGCTTTGCAAAATTGGAATCCGCAAAGTGACTGGAATGCTGAAAATTCGAATTTTAAGTTGCATAAGCCCTGTACCGCAGTTGATAAGACCGTCCAGGATGTTGGACTCTGTGATTTTGCTGGAAATGCCATGGAATGGGTGAACGATTGGAAGGGTTCGCTCCGTGATACGATCGTGGCGAATTTTACGGGTGCTCCTGATGGTGGAAATATTGGAGAACGTGTACTGAAAGGCGGTAGTTTCCGCAGCTCTGCTTCTGCTATAGCGATAGAAAATAGAACCGATGTTTATACAGTAACTTCGTCAACCAGGGCAGACTATGTCGGTTTCCGTCTTGCCTTCGGGAAAATCCCCAATGCCGTTTGGATGAATTCAAAAGGAAAAATTGCATCTAAACCGATCAGCGTTTTGACAAATTCTTCGCGGTTGAAGAAAATTACGGATACATACCATAATAAAATCGTTTTTCGTAATGATGAAACCGGAAATATCTCCTACGTGAATTTTGTTAACGGAACGCCTGTCGTCAAGGAAATCGAAGATTCTATTGATGCCTATCATCCTGTAATATCGCCCGATGGAAACTTTGTTGCTTTTTCGACAATGTTCGAAGGCGTTTCAGGAACATCTGAACTTTATGTGCGCCGCCTAGATGCCGAAGATTCGACGAAAATTAAGCTGGATGTGAAAAGTGCCGCGATTCCGCGATGGCGAATTGTCGATGCGGATACTGAAATCGTTTATGTGACAAGTACGGAGAATAATTCTGACGAGGGAACTTGGAAGAAATCTTCTACATGGAGCGTATCCTTTTCAGATGGAAAATTTGGAACTCCACGAAAAATTTTTGATGGGGCGTTCAATGGCGGGGTTAGTACCGATGGAAATCTTGCCGTTTCTGGGGCGAAGCTGCTGCGGGCGAATGTAAAGGGGAAAAATAAGGTTTGGTATAATGGCGAACAGGCCTGCAATGTATCGCTTTCTGATTCGACTAAACAGACTTTGTTCCTTGACTTTGGTGGTAAAACAGGAAATGAATTTGCGGGGGGAAAATATTCCACGCATGAACAGATTCTGATTGCAGATAGTTCAGGCAATCTTGTAAAGATGATTCCTTCGCCCAAAGGCTACTCTTTTGATCATGTGGAATGGGCGAATCGCAGCGGACATCTTGCTGTCGCAACCCTGACTACTGCAAATGGCGAGCATTCGAAAATTGCCTTGGTGAATACGAAGGATTCAAACATCGTGGAACTTGCTGGTGGCGCCGAATTATGGCATCCTAATCTGTGGATTGGAACGCCTCAAAATTTTGAGACTACTCTAAATTTGGACAGCGCCGGTATGTACGAACTGAATTCGCCGTTTACAGGCGATATGAGCCCTATGTACACTCGCTATGATTTGGAGCTGCTTTACCGTTATCGCGACTCGATTAACGTACTGATTTCGGGTTCGTCAAGGCCGTGGGCCGGAATAGATCCAACCTTTCTAAATGAATCCGGATCTGGAATTTTCTCGATTAATGCGGCGAATCCTGCTGTAGATTTGGGTGTCGCGCAGAAAATTATATTGAATTACGGATACAATCTTTTGCCCAAGTTAAAAGTAGGTGTAGTCTCGTTCGATTTGGACATTTTGTTTATGCGTTATTTCAGTTCACCGAGTTATTGGAATAGAATTTTCCTTCTGTCGCCAGGGTTCGTTTATGATGAATCCCATGATTTTTGGAGTGATGGATATCCTGAAGGTCTGTATGAACTCACTAGAGATTCCTACGGCGAAAATGAAGAGAATAGAAAATTTGAACAGCAGAGACTTGGCTTCAGACGCGTTCATATCGGCGGATGGGAGGGGAATATTGTTCAAGCGGATACGACATACATGGATGCCATTGAAAATCTAGACGATTTCTTGCTTGAAAATATTGAAAACATGATCAAGGAAGCCGAAGAAAAGAACATCTATCTCATTGGAATTTTATTCCCGCAGTCGCCCAGTTACAAAGAAACAGGGGCTTTCGGTAGATATGGTTTACGCCGCTCGGTCGCTATCAAGATGATTGACAAATTGTACCAGTTTGAAAAGAAATATCCGCACTTCAGGCTGATGGACGAAAATAAGATGGGCAATCACGATTATGATGACGAGATGGCGATGAATTTCGATCATCTATCTTACAAAGGCGCCGAACATATGACGAAACGTCTAGATTCGTTGATTCGGACACTAAAATAAAAAAGCGTTCATTCTATATTTGTTGTCGAAAAAAAGTGCTGGAATATAGGTGCTTAATATAAATGGAGAAGAATGTATGAGAGTCTGTGGATTAGGACTGATTCTTTGTGCTGTATTTTTGGCTGGTTGTGGTGATGATGGCGATTCTGCGACGAACTTGCCAGAAGACCGTCCGTCGTCGGCCTTGCAAAGTTCCGGATCCTCATCTTCGGGGGTATCAAATGGCTCTAGTAGCGGTTCTGTGAAATCATCTAATTCAAAGAGCGGCTGCAATGAGGAAAGCAATTGCCTTATGGATGCCCGTGATGGTCAAATCTATAAGACCGTTAAAATTGGCAATCAGGTGTGGATGGCGCAGAACTTGAATTATGCATATCTGCAACCTACAAGTGAATTGGATTCCAGCAGTTTTTGTTATGAGGATTTGCCTGAGAATTGCAAGAAATATGGACGCTTGTATCTGTGGAGTGCCGCGATGGACAGTGCGACGCTCTTTGGTATGGGGGGTGAAGGTTGCGGTTATGCATCTCACTATGGGGTGGATCGAACGGTACGTGGAGTCTGCCCCGAAGGGTGGCATTTGCCGTCTTATGACGAATTTGAGGAATTATTTACGTCTGCAGGTGGCAAATATGTCGCTGGAATGACTCTCAAGTCGACAACGGGTTGGGATAGTATCAATAATGGTATAGATTCTTTCTCGTTTACGGCTTTGCCTGCAGGATATAGGAATAGCAACAAAAAGTATGAAGATCGTGGTCTCCGTGCCTATTTTTGGAGTGCGAATCCGTCCACCAATTATATTGCCCTCAATATGGGTTTACGTTACGGCTATGATACCGCTTATGTGTCCAATTCAAATTTCAAGAGCGAGGCCTATTCTGTCCGTTGTCTTAAAGATGATCAAGAGCGGAATGGCGCTGGATTATCGGAAGAGATTCTGACGAAAACATGCAAGACGGAAGCAGGGGACTTCTGCGAGCATGACTTGCTTGTCGATGCCCGTGATGGACAAACCTACAAGACGGTGAAGATTGGTCACCAGTGGTGGATGGCTGAGAATCTGAACTATGCTTATCTACTGTCGACGGAAAGCCGGGATTCCAGTAGTTTTTGCTACAACAATTCTCCTGAAAATTGTGAAAAGTACGGCCGTCTGTATCCGTGGGGAGCGGCGATTGATAGTGCAGGAACTTTTGGCATTGCTGGCAAGGGATGTGACCCTGAGAAGACTTGCGTGCTGAGATATCCTGTGCGCGGTATTTGCCCCGAAGGTTGGCACCTTCCAAATGAAACGGAATGGTTCGTCTTGATTGATGCATTAAATGGATTGCATAGGGCTGGCTGGAAGCTTAAATCGACTTCTGGCTGGAAAGACGATGGCAATGGAATTGACGGATTCTCGTTTACGGCGCTCCCTGCGGGTGGAAGCGTTGGCTCCGAGATTGAATACCAGCATGAAGGGGAAGAAGCTAATTTTTGGACTTCGTCACGAAACGACCTTGGCCTGCCGACCCAGATTACCACTTACTACTATAATGGCGGTGTTTCCCGATCGGCTGCAGTGACCCCTGCAAATAGTATTCGTTGCATTAAGGACGATGAATCTTTGCTTGACGAATCGGGATATTTAGAATCGGTGACTTATGCAATTCCATGTAAAACAGTGGAGGAAGACAATTGCGAATATGGAACGATGACGGATGAACGTGATGGACAAATATACAAGACGGTGAAAATTGGTGACCAGTGGTGGATGGCTCAGAACTTGAATTTCGCGTACCTGCAACCTACAAGTGAATTGGATTCCAGCAGTTTTTGTTATGACGACAGTCCTTCCGGTTGCGAAAAGTATGGCCGTCTCTATTTATGGAGTGCTGCCATGGATAGTGCTGGGCTGTATGGCGAAAAGGGTAAGGGATGCGGTTATGGAAAAGTCTGCTCGCTGTCTTCGGGAAGTGTCCAAGGCGTTTGCCCCAAAGGGTGGCATTTGCCGGATTCGACTGACTGGAATACATTGTATGCGGCGGTTGGTGGATTCATGTTTAGTGGCAAGTATCTAAAGGATACTACTGATTGGAAACGCAACTCTAGTACGGATGCATTCGGCTTTTCGATACTCCCTGCAGGCTTCAGATACGCCAAGGGCGGGTATAATTATATGTATGAATATGCGTACTTCTTCAGTTCTACGGAACTAGATTCTGGCAAGGTGAGCGATGCGTATTTCCGCTATGATAATGACCACGTGATTGGTAATGATGTTGCTAAGAATCTTGGTGTATCTGTTCGCTGTTTGAAAGATTAATAAGATAGCCTGACATCATTTTGTTGTGTCTAGGTTAAGGGTACTTTGCTCCGGGGACGTTCTTCAGAATTTCTTTCCAGAAGTCACGGAATTCCTTTTCGGTGACGGTGCCGCCTGCGGTGAGTAGGCGGTAGTGTTCGCCCTGCCAGTGGTATTCGACAGGTGCTGCGTCAAAGCCGTTGCGCAAGTAAAAATCGCGGCGGCGGTTCCTGCGCTCAAGTTCTTCGGCGTCCTTGGAATCTTCTTCGACTTCGATATCGACGACAATGCGGGAGTTCGGATGCTTTTCGCGGATGGCCTGTAAAATTTGCGAGCCGTACCCACGGCAACGCAGCTTAGGTTCTACCGCAAAGTAGACGATGTTTGTGATGTCGCCGTGCGAAATGGAATTTGAAAAACCGCAGAATAAATCTCCATCGAAAAACGCCCAAAATTCCCGCTTGATTTTGTTATCAAGCAAATGCTTTATAGGAATCCGCTCGTTTGCCGGAAACGCTGATTCGTACAGCGCCTTGACCTGCGGCAACCACGGGGAATCTTTTGTCACTGTGAAACTTTGGAGCATGATGACTCTAAATATAAAATACTACATTGTTCTTTGAATTTATTATATCGGGTTACCGGAGGATTTATGAAAAAGTTTCTTGTTGCGAGCATGGAGTGCGCGGCAGGTCACCCTCGACTGACAAGGAGGGGGTCCATCCATCTTTTATTAGCACTTGTCTTGACATTCTTTTTTGTCGGGTGTGATGACAGTTCGTCGGCATCTGCTGGGTCGAATGATGAACCGAGTGTAGAATCGTCTTCCTCAGTTGAACGAGACTTATCTTCGAGTGACGGCAAGGTCACTGAGCGCCTGTCCTCGCTTGGCGGGGATGCCGAAGTGAACTCGTCAAGTTTGGGTGAACAGTTCGAGTCAGGCAATAGTTCAGTGGGCAAGGTGAATTGTTCTGTGTTTTTGGAAGGCGAAACCCGATGGAGTTGGGATGTGCCGAAGGAATGCCGATTTAATCCTGATATTGACTATGGCACTATGACTGATGTACGTGACGGCAAGGTCTATAAGACTGTGAAAATAGGTTTGCAAATCTGGATGGCGGAAAATCTCAACTACGCCGATAGCGTAAAGACCCCGAGCCTCAAGGGCAAAAGCTGGTGCTACGATAATGACGAAAAAAAATGCGATGTGACGGGTCGTTTGTACACTTGGGGGGCAGCGATGGATTCTGCAAAGACTGGCTATGGATACAATTTTTCGGACTCTCTGGTTATGCCTGTTCAGGGAATCTGCCCTGCGGGTTGGCACCTGCCAAGTTTTGAAGAATGGAACATCTTGCTCGCTGCGGTGGGCGGAAAATCTACAGCTGGTAATGTTCTTAAGTCGCAGACGGGCTGGAATAAAGGCGGTAATGGTATAGACGCTTTTGGTTTTTCTGTGCTACCCGCAGGTGAATACGGTGGCTCCTTTCATGGGGAGGGCTTTTTTGCGACCTTCTGGAGTTCTACTGATTCAAATAGGGTTCGCTCGTACCCTTTGAATTTCTACTACAATTACGAGTATGCATATATACATAGCTTCTATATGGAGGAGGGGTTCTCGGTTCGTTGTCTCCGGGATGACAGTAAAGGGGATGCTTCCCATGAAATGGTAGAATTCTCTGGTAGCTTTAATCTGGATATTGACTATGGTTCTATGACAGATTCTCGCGATGGAAAGACCTATAAGACTGTTGTCATTGGCTCTCAGACTTGGATGGCCGAAAACTTGAATTACGCTGATAGCACAAAGACTCCGAGCCTTAAGGGGAGTAGCTGGTGCTTTAATAACAATACTGCCAACTGTGAGGTGGCTGGCCGTCTGTACTCTTGGGCTGCAGCAATGGATTCTGCTGTGACGGGCTGCGGATATGGTTTGAGATGCGCGTTGACCTTGCCTGTGCAGGGTGTTTGTCCCTCGGGCTGGCATTTACCAAGTTTTGACGAATGGAAAATTCTATTCGATACGGTGGGAGGAGAAACCGTAGCAGGTGATATTCTTAAATCGCAGAAGGACTGGCATAGCGATAATGGCCCTGATTCCTTTGGATTCTCTGCGTTGCCAGCCGGTAGTTATGGTCTCGGTTACTTTCATGAAGATGGCTATGCGACGCATTTTTGGATTCCCGATGAATTCAACGATGATTGGGCGTTTAATATATATCTGGCCCGAAGCGGAAAAAGCTCGCTAGGCAATCCCAGTAACAAGGATTATGGATATTCGGTTCGCTGTATAAAAGACGAATTGTAAAACTAATGTTTCGCTAGAAACGTGAGCCGTTTAATGAATCTCCATCTTGGAGAATAGGTTCAGTACGGCGACACCGCTGATAATCAGCAAAAGCCCGATAATGGCGCCCATGTCGGGTGTCTGCTTGAAAAAGAACATGCCGCTTAGCGTGATGAGCGCGATACCAAGTGCCGACCAGGTGGCGTACGCGATGCCGATGGGAATGGAGCGCAGGCAAAGGCTGAGCAAGTATAGCGACGCTACATAGCACAGCAGCGAGAAAATGCTCGGGACCAGTTTCGTGAACTGTTCCGAAAATTTAAGAAGTGTTGTTCCCGCCGCTTCCATGACAATGGCAAGAAGTAGAAAAAGATAGTTGAGCATATAACCCCCGTTTTGTAATAAAGTATAGGAAAAATATTTCGTTTTGTCGCTTTGGGCGAAATAAGTTACATTTGTTTTAGATTTATTATATCGGGTTACCGGAGGATTTATGAAAAAGTTTCTTGTTGCGATGGGTTTGGTGGCATTTGCTTTTGTCGGGTGCGATGATAGTTCATCCGCATCTGCTGAGCAGAATGATGAACCGGGCGTTGAATCGTCTTCGTCTAGCGATACCCAAAATGATTCAAAGCAATTTAGTTCCAGCGAAAAGTCTGGAAGGTCTAGCAGTAGTGTGGATGACACTTCATCGAGTTCGAGAAAAGAGCCTGTGTCTAGTAGCGGTTTTGTGGGCAATGAGAATTGTCCAGCGCTTCAGAAGTACGGAATACGTTGGAATTGGAATGTACCGAAGGAATGTCGTTTTAACCCTGATATTGACTACGGGACTATGACTGACGAGCGTGATGGTAATATTTACAAGACTGTGAAAATTGGTGACCAAGTTTGGATGGCGGAAAATTTAAATTACTATGACGCAACTGACTTGAGCGTGAAAAAAAACAGCTGGTGCTATGGTCAGTCTGATAGAACGACTTGTTTCACTTGCGGTGTGGCCGGTCGTTACTATACTTGGTCGGCTGCAATTGATTCGGTGAAGTTGGCGAATGATGCGGATAACCCGCAGAACTGCGGCTTTCGCAAACTCTGCTCCCTACCTGCGAAAGTGCGGGGAATCTGTCCGTCAGGATGGCATTTGCCGGATGTTACGGAATGGAACGTTTTGTTTGAGACGGTTGGTGGTCAATCTGAGGCTGGCAAAGTGCTAAAATCGCAGAGCGGCTGGAATGGAGACAATGGTTCGGATGCCGTCGGGTTCTCTGCGCTGCCTGCGGGCGTAAAAAACGACAGTGGCTACTTCGTCGATGACGGCATCGTCGCTTACTTCTGGAGTGCCTCAGAGGTCATTACCTATGAGAGTGTGTATGCCTACAGTATATTCTTGGACAACGGCCATGAGAGTGCGACCTTGTACAGTTTCCGTAAGACCCAAGCCTTCTCTGTTCGTTGCGTAAAGGACTAGCAGAGAGGCGAGAGCAGCGCTGAAATGCTTGCGTTTCTGCATTGTCGAGCCGAGCGGCGAGGGACTACGTAGTAGTCCCCTAGCAAGGCGAATACGGATTGTAAAATTTTCGTGCTCCCCTTGCCGATTTTTTAGAATATAGGTACATTATCGCTGAACGCATCTCGCTGTTTTAAGGCGAGGTGCGTTTTCGTTTTATAGCGAAAACGCCTCTAACAATAAACCAGCCGCGAAAGCGGCGTCGCGAATTGCGACCGCAAAACGGAGGCTACGTGAATAACGACATCGAAAAATGCAAAGAGGATTTCCCGTTTAGGGTTATATCCGAAACACCAACTGGTGACGGCTTTGTTGATTGCGTATGGGAGATGCCTGAGTGGGTTGTCGAAAAACTTGAAGTTGAGGCGAAAAAGCGGGAAATTACGGTTTCTGAATTGGTAACGCTCATATTTAAAGCTTGCTTGAAGGAGTATGGCAATAAAAATATTTAACCTATTGACAGTTATTAAATAATAACCTATATTAATTATACCGAAGATATTTGAAAAAGATGGATTCTCCTTTTTCTTCTATATGAACGAGCATGAACCAGTGCATGTGCATGTAAGAAAACAGGGGAAAATAGCCAAGTTTGAAATTGTGAATGGATGTGCCGTGCCGGTATTTGGAAAGTTATCAATTGCGGATATGGCAAAAGCAAAGGAATTAGCGACTGAAAACAGCGAACTTATCGTGAGAAAATGGTTCGAAACTTTCGGGTTGGGGTAATTATGAACGAAATTACGGAAAAAGATGTAAAAAGGCTTTGGGTTGAGAAAGACGCTGTTTGTGTCGAACTGAAAGACGGCCGAATCGGGCGTGAACTCATCCGAGATTACGAACCGCTGCGGAAGGCTACGCGAAAGCAGTTGGAGAACTGCCGCGTAGATTGCGATGGCGTGTGGTTTGACGATCTGGACGAGGGCCTGGAACTTTCGGGCTTCTTTTCTCCGAAAAAGACAAATCCCATCGGCCGTATATTTTGGCTGTTTCCTGAATTGAATGCATCGGCGTTTGCCCGCCGATTGGGGATCCCTCAGCCCCTGTTCGCCGCATACGTAAACGGAACGAAGAAACCTTCTGCGGCAAGGAAAAAACTCATTGACGAGGAACTCCGTCGCATCGGCAAGGAATTGCTGAAAACCGTGGCGTAGTTTTTTTTTGCCTGCAATTTAGCCGTCCGTGATTTGCGGGCGGCTTTGCTCTTTTATTGGCCGAATTCGACTTTGCTGAAAGACTTGTAATGGTTGCTAGTGTAATAGATGTTGCAGCCGCTGCTATAGACGAGGCGGTTCGTACCACGGTTGCTTGCGAAATAATCAACATCGGCTTCGTACCAAGTCCCTTGGGGCAATAATCCTTCGCGGTTTTCGAAATAATCTCCTCCAATCATCACGCCGAGCGTTGAGAGAGGATTGAAATTCCATTTGGTAAAATTGCGGCCAGTTTTTTGTTCGTAGAGCCTTTTCCCTTCGCTTTTGCTCACGTAATTCGAGGGGAGATGCCCGTTTTCGCAAATGTATTTGGCAACTTCGTTCTTTGTAGTGTATTGTACTCCCGATAGACTTGTTGATACTATAGGGGAGGTACTCGAGGATGCCGGCGACGCTTTGCTGACAAATGTATAGATACCGGATGCGATTGCCAAGATGACACATAGCGCGAACATGAAGCTGCGTAGCGATTTGTTCTTTTTATGGTAGCCGGTATTTGATGAGTAACGTGGGTACTGTTCCTGGCGTAAAGCTACGCCTTCGAGGATGCCTTTCTCGATTCTTGCCCCTTTCTCTGTTTTGCCGAAACTGCTGATGATAATTGTGTCGCCTACTTTCGGTGACCGTACGGGATGCCCTAATGCAGAAATATGGAAAAAATATTTAGATCTGTTTGCCGTGGCGAATCCGAATCCTTTTTCTTCGTTCCATTGCGTGATGGTTGCTTTATTCGTGATGGGCATGGGCTGCTCCTGAAAGGCGCGTTTAACTCAGATTGAAATATAGAAAGAAAACAGATCGCCTTTGGGGACAAGTGAATTAGGAAATAATTATATTTCTGCCGGGAAAATAAGCCATTGGGGCGAAGGAGTTCTTATGAAAAAGATTGACCGTGTCATCCTGAGCAGAGCAACGAAGTTGCGTAGTCGAAGGATCTCTACTTATTTGTTCGTTTCCGTTTTGTTGGCGTTCTTGGCGGCGTGTGATGATTCGTCGTCGGCATCGGCAGAAAACAATGATCCTACGACCCTGAGTAGCGCTGAAGGGCAGGGGAGTTCGTCTTCGAGTTCGGTCACTTCGGCTGGCTCAGTGACCTTGTCTTCATCTTCTCTTTTGTTGAGCGATGAAGGTGTACTTAGTCGGTCTAGTTCGTCCGAAACGAAAACGGAATCTAGTAGTTCGGAAAAACTGTCCGAGACAAGTAGCTGTTCTGAGGACGATGACGAGTATTCGTCGAGTTCCGTAATTTTGGCAACTCCTTGCAAGACTGAAACTGAAGATAACTGCGAATATGGGACTTTGCTTGACGACCGCGATGGTCAAACTTACAAGACTGTAAAAATTGGTGATCAATGGTGGATGGCGGAGAACCTGAATTACGCTGACAGTGTGAAGACTCCTAGTTTGTTGAAGCGTAATTGGTGCTACAATAATGAACCTGATAGTTGTTCCAAGTATGGTCGCCTTTACACCTGGACTGCAGCTATAGATTCGGTGAAAATAGCTACAGATTCTGAAAGACCCTGTTTTTGCAGCAGTGAATGGTTGTGTTATAATTCTGATAGGCGGAAATGTGTTCTTCCTGATACAGTGCCGGGTATTTGCCCAAACGGCTGGCATTTGCCGAATAGTCGAGAATGGAGTGTTCTGATGGATGCCGTGGGTGGAAAATTGACTTCGGGGAAAGTTCTCAGATCCCAGAGTGGTTGGTATTCAAATGGCGATTGGTATGATGATAAAGGATTGGATTCCTTTGGATTTAATGCTCTGCCTGCTGGCCAAATGTCCTGTCCGCCTGACAGTTGTTTCTTTAATGATGTTGAAGAACACGCATACTTTTGGACTTCTGCAGAGTACAACAGCAATTCTAGTCAAGCATATTGCATGAACTTGTGGTACGCCAGTAGAGATGGATGGTTATCCGAAAGACCAAAGAAATACGGTCATTCTATCCGTTGCGTAAAAGATTGATTGTTACCCTGAATTTTGAACCTGCTCATTTTGGGGCGAAGGAGTTTTTATGAAAAAGATTTTTGTGGCGTTGAGTATGGTTGCGTTCTTGGCGGCGTGTGATGATTCGTCGTCGGCATCGGCAGAAAACAATGAACCTACGACATTAAGTAGCATCGAAGAGGAGGGGCGTTCGTCTTCGAGTTCGGTCACTTCGGCTGGCTCAGTGACCTTGTCTTCATCTTCTCTTTTGTTGAGCGATGAAGATGTACTTAGCCGGTTTAGTTCCAGCATGGACAAAAAGTCCAGCAGCAGTTCTGTCGTCATTCCCGGCTCGACCGGGAATCTCACCGACGACCGCAATGGTCAAACATACAAGATTGTAAAAATCGGCGCACAGTGGTGGATGGCGGAGAACCTCAACTACAAGACGGATAACAGTTTCTGCTACAATGATTCTGCCGAATATTGCGAAACCTACGGTCGCCTTTACACCTGGGCCGACGCCATAGGCAAGTCCGAGGACGAGTGCGGCTACGGTCACGACTGCGACCTCGCTTCGGCAGGCTCAGCGACCTTTATTCAGGGGGTATGCCCGAGCGGTTGGCACCAGCCGAGCAAGGTCGAATGGGAAACTTTGCTCAATGCTGTCGGTGGACAATCGACGGCTGGCAAGGTGCTCAAGTCTACATCCGGGTGGAATCGTAATGGCTACGGCACGGACACCTTCTCGTTCTCGGCGTTGCCCGCTGGCTACAGGTACCTCCATGGGTATTACGACAGCGAGGGCGAATACGCGAACTTCTGGAGTTCTACGGAGGGCAGTGGCGACTACGCGTACAACATGTACTTGGACTGCATCAGCAGCGGCAGTGCGCCCCTGAGCTACAACAAACGCTACGGGTTTTCAGTTCGTTGTGTAAAGGACTGATCGCAAGGCGGATGCATCGCAAAAACGCAGGGACTCCAAGGGAGCCCCTTTTTTGCATGAATTTTGTTTAATTTGTTTGAGTAGAAATGGAGATGCCCGCCTGCGCGGGCATGACACTTCGGGGGTCTTAGGGGGTGGAACCCACTAGGCGAGGGGGTGGTGTAGGACTTGACGATGGCCTGGCCGGAGCGAATGTTTTTAGCAAGCGAACGAGCCACGGATTTTTCCGTGATAGTGAGCGGGTAAAAACATCGTGGAGGCCATAGGCAAGAGTTGAGGCCGAAAACAGGGGGAGGCTTCCCCCTTTTATAGACGAGGCGTCGTCTAAAATGCTATATTACCCCCCGGAACAATTTTATTTAACAGAGGTTCAAAAAATGAATTATTTCAATTCTATCCCTATGCGTCGCCAACTCGAAGAAATTGGCCACTGCCGTTTCATGGAACATTCTGAATTCAGCCGTGGTG
>Ga0310695_10011188_pt1 | contig 12887 bp, 8 predicted proteins | sample RumenRJG_04DNA_FD_203882 | JGI IMG/M metagenome (GOLD analysis project Ga0310695, IMG submission 203882) | Bovine rumen microbial communities from Lethbridge, Alberta, Canada - RJG_04 (v2) (version 2) | ecosystem: Host-associated > Mammals > Digestive system > Stomach > Rumen | place: Canada...
AAAAATTAAATTTAATAAATATATTATAAAAAAATACTTGTGGTTAATTAAAAAAAATTAAATCATAAAATAAATTTTAATTATTAAAATAAATTTTTTAATTAATATTATTGAATTGATTTATTAGAATTAATTCTATTTATGCTAAAGAAATATTTTAATTGTTATATTGATATACCAAATAAAAAAGTAAATTATTTTAAGAATCTTGAAGAAATAAATGAAAAAATAAAACACATTAAAGATATAGATTCATTAGGTTTTGATAGTATTTCAAATATTATTTTTAAAATTAATTTTTTGGAGAGTAAAAAAATATGAATTAACAACTAATTTTCTTTATTTTAATGATGATTCTTTCATTAATAATCATTTAAAAAATCTGATTTTTTTTATTTATAAGAGATGAAAATGCAATTTTATACCTTAATTAATGGATTAAATATATTAAATTCAAATAAAACTTAAATCGATGAAGAAATAAATAAAATTTTAGTTATTATAAGTAATAGAGAGAAACTAAAACAAGATACATTTTAATATAATGCTTAATCTAATTTAATAAAATTATTTTATATCAACTTTTTAAAGATTCAACAAAAATTAAAATAACACATAAAAATGCAAATCCAGATTATTTAATTAATAATGAAGAATAAATAAAATAGTTAAAAATATTATTATCCTCAAAATACATTTATATATAATACAAAAGGGAACTTTTGATTATCTTATTAAATAATACATATTAATATATACTAAATAAATATAAATTAAGATTTAAAGAAATGAATTTTTTTGAATTTATGGATACATTACAACTATATGATTTATTTGGTAATAATAAAAGTGGAGAAAAAGATTGAAAAGATGAAAATTTGGGAGATTATTTATTTAAATTTTATTTTTCAAAACCTATAATAAGAAAAAATTAATAGAATAGATGAGATATATTTTATTGAAACTTCATTAAATAAACATAAAATTATTAATTTTAAATATAATGAAATTAAAAGAAAAAAATTATTTACTTTGTATTAACAAAACAAAGGAAAATTCAAAATTATTTCATAGAAAATTAAAATTACAAATAATTTTATAGAGGTGACTGATGATATAAAGTTATTTAATATGAAATAAGTATTTCTCCTGATTTTTATTTAAATGTTTTTTTTCTAACAATAAATAACTTTTTATTATATAATATCCACTTATGAAATATATAATTTAAATGTTCTTTTAAATATATTTTTTTGAAATATTATTTTTTTTGATTTTAATATATTTTAATATATTTTTTTATATAAAAAAACTTAATTTTAATTAATTTTTAAGGATAAAAGAATTAAAATACTCTCTAATTGTTACTATATTTCTTTATATTATTGGTTCATTTTTATTTAAAAATTTTAAAAGAGATAATAGCATACTCTACATTATCTTATCTGGCAAATATGGTGGTCATCCAAATGAAGATCTAACATCATTTTTAAATAATGATAGGAAAGTTCTTAGTTTTAATATTGATGGTTTGATAGTGTTTATGATATAGAAGAAAAAAGATAATTAAATTATTATCTGATAATCAAGATGAATTTTTTGAAATTAAAGTAATAATTCTTATAAAGACTCTTTTCCTAAAGTTGAAATATTATTTTTAAAAAAAAATAAAAAATTCAAATTTCTTTTTATTGGGGATTGGGGATTGGGTTCAATTCCAAATCCCCAACAAATAAATTAAGATATCAATTTACAATTAAAAAACTTAAAATATATAATTAATAATTTCATTATAATAATAAAGAATTTAAAGCATTAAAAATTTTAAAAATAATAAACTATATTTTATCGCACAATATCATAAAAAATTATTTTTTCAAATTTTACAATCTTTGATAAAATAAACCATATGAATAATTATTATAAGATTTAATCTTTTCATCTACTATTTCATCATTTAATTCAAACCATTTTCCTTGTCGTTTAACTTGACATATTTCATGTCCAAAATTTTTCTGTTCTCCTAATCTGATATTAATGGCAATTAATTCATATTTTGTTCTAAAATCAAAAGTATCAACATAATTTCTCATATCAATATATTCATCTGGTTTTATTTCTACTTTATTATATTCTCCTTCAAACCTTTCCAAGGTGAATATTAATATCTCTGGTAATTTTATAAATTTAGTTTCTTCATTCATATTTATTTCTCTAGAGCATTTAGGACAATTCATTATCAAATTATTTTTTTCAAAATTCTTTTCTAGTACATCAGAAAAATTACATGTATATTTATTATTATCCAAATACATATTTTGATCAATAAAATAACAAAAAGAAAATTCTTCTATTGATTCATTACAATATTTACAAATACTCTTGGAATGAGATTTAGTCATTCCTGAAAAAATTGATAATAAACTAGATTCAGGAAAAATATTATTAGAAATGATAAAACTTCTATATTTATAATTTTCATTTCCAGATTTTGGTTTATATTGTTCATTTTCTACTATTAGATTTTCATTAGTCAAAATTAATTCATTATTAAGATTTTTTAATAAAGTTCTTATGAAATTTTGTGAACAACTTTGAACTAGAGGAAATTGGTTATTTATTCTTGAAAAATAAATTAAAAATTCTTTAGGCTCATAATTTTTGTCATTCAATAATTTATGAATTGCTTGCTTTGTTAAATTAGTTAATACGCTTTTAGTATTATATTTTTTCAATTCTTCAACAAATATTTTGCATGAAACTAAAATTTGAAGACCACTATTTAAATAGCAATTATTTCCATAATTTTTTATTTTACATAAGTTTATTTCTTTGTTTTGATAATCTTTCATATTATATTTTTCAAAAGTTTTATTATTATTCTTATCTTTTAAATAATTTGTATAATTTGTGTATTTATTTTCCTCTGTATTTGTACTATTAAAATTAGGATAATTTTCATCATAATTATAAACACTAGAATCATTAGAATATTGATTTCCATAAAAACCAGAGTTTGAAGGAATATGATGATAATAATAATAATAATAATTATTGTTATCTCTATACATTTTTTATATTAATAAATATATTGATAGATATATTAATTAATAAAATGATATAATAAATAACTTAAAATAAGTTTTTTATTTTTAAAAACATTAAATAAAAAAACATTCTTTAAAAATTCAAAAGATTTATAAACTTTAAATTCCAAAATAATAATATTGTTTTAGATAAATGAAATTTTATATTATCTTTCCTCTGAAAGTTTTTGTCTTGAATAAAGTTTTTAGTTTAATAATGTTAAAATGTATTATTTATATTAAATTTATTTAATATAGTTTTGATATAGCTGATAATTATATAAATTTTTTCTATTTTCAAAAACCAGCAATAGCTTGATTATTAATTGTAATTCTTGCATCACTTGTTAAACCTATTTCTTCAAAAGTTTGAATTGAGCCCATAGAATAAGTAATTCCATTAAAGATGAATTTAGTATTTTTGTCTGTAATGTTAAGCTTATTTAACAAAACAAAAAGAGCTTCATTTGCTTGGACATCAACTACCTTAACATTTCTAGATCCCATTTTACAAGTTAACCTCATTTATATGAAATTTTTTATTTTATATTAAATATAAATTATAAGTTAGTTTATTTCAAAAAAAAATTTTTAATTTGATTTACCAAAATTATTTGTTTATATCAAAATTGTAAATATTTTTTTTGTAATTTGTTCAAATTGTTTATTTTTAAATCTTTATTTAAATAATCTTTTTTAATTAAATATATAAAAATATTAATTATATTGAAACATTAAAATGAATTCTGAAGAAGAACTTTTATATTCGAGACAAATTGCAGCATATGGTTCAAAAGCAATGGATAAAATTTCTAAATTAAATATTCTACTAATTGGAATAAGAGGATTAGGAATTGAAATTAGTAAAAATATAATTTTAGCAGGTCCAAATAAGATTACTATATTTGATAATAATAAAATTACTATGGAAGACCTTGGTTCAAATTTTTATTTAGAAGAAAAAGATATTGGTCAAAGAAGAGATGAAATAAGTTTGAAAAAACTAAAAGAATTAAATTATAATGTAGTCTGTAATATTTTAAAAGATGGAAATTTTTCATTATATATTGATGAATTTGATATAATAATAATCACAGAAATTATGGATATAGAAGAAGTAAAAAAGTTAAATAAATTATGTCATGAAAAGAAAAAAGGATTCATTTATAGCCTTGTTTTTGGATTAAGCTTTTTTTGTTTTGTAGATTATGGAGAACATATAATTAAAAATTCTAGCAATTCTGAATCAAGAAAATATTTTATTAAAGATATTAAAAAAGGTAAAAACACTAGTATTACTATAGATAATGAATTTGATAACTTAGAACTTAATGAAGGTGATTATGTTGTATTTAAAGATATTAAAGGAATTAAACAATTATTAGATGGAAAAAAGAGAAAAATTCTTAAATCTGAAGGAAATAAATTTGAAATTGAAGAAGATTCAAATAATTACGATAACTATATTCAAGGTGGTATTGCTGAAGAAGTTGTTGATGATATTATTATTCATAATAAAGATATAGAACAAATATTATATTCACCTGAACAAGGGGAAATTATAAATACTAGAAATAAGGAATTAAATTTACATTTGGCTTATCTTTCATTACATGAATACTTTAAAACTTACAACAAATTACCAGAAAATACCATGAATGACATAAATAATATTTTAAATATAATGAAAAAAATATTTGAAAAAAATGAAGGTAATTGGTGCAAAGATTTAAACATAAAAGAGGAATTTTTGACATATATATTTAAATATTCAACATCTCAAATATCTCCAATATGTAGTTATGCAGGAGGAGTAGTCTCACAAGAAATTATTAAATATATTGGATTATACAATACTATAAATCAATGGTTTAGAGCCGAATTTATGGATATTTTAGATAAAGATATAGAGCATAATAAAATAACAAAAGGAACAAGATATGAAGAACAAATTTTAATATTTGGAGATGAAACACAAAAGAAATTAGAAAATTTAAGAATATTTATGATTGGAGCTGGTGCAGTTGGATGTGAATTATTAAAAAATTTTGCTTTAATGGGTGTATGCACAAATCCCAATTCATTATTGACTGTAACAGATCATGATAGAATAGAAAAATCCAATTTAAGTAGACAATTTTTATTCAGAGAAAATGATATCTCAAAATTAAAATCAGAATGTGCTATAATATCAATAAAAGCAATGAATAAAGATATAAAATGTAAATTTATGGAGGAATTAGTCGATAATAAGACAGAAAATATTTTTAATAAAGAATTTTTCGAAAAGCAAAAAGCTGTTATTTTAGCAGTAGATAATTTTGAAGCAAGAACATATATATCAGAATTATGTGAAAAATACAATGTACCATATTTCAATTGTGGGACAGATGGACCTTATGCAAATGTTGAAGCTTTTATTCCAGGAAAAACAGAAAAAGCATTTTATCCAAAAAGTTATAAAAAAGTTGTCCCTCCATGCACTTTAAAAATGTTTCCATCATCAATAAATCATTGTGTTTTATGGTCATTAAATCATTTTGAAAAATATTTTAATAAAAATATTAAAAATATTGAAAGTATGCAAAATGATTTAAATAAATTTTATGAGGAAATGAATAATATATTGGATTTAAGAATACAATTTAATAAAATTAAAAAGATTTTTAAATTTTTAAAAATTGCTAAACAACAAAATTTTAATGATTGTATCAAATATAGCATAAAAAAATATTATAAATTTTATATTCATAATATAAACGAAGTACTAAGTTGTTATCCTCCAGATAAAATTAACAAAGAAACAGGATTAAAATTTTGGACAGGTAATAAAATAATGCCTCATCCTCTCGAATTTGATGTTAATGATAATTTATGTTTCGAATACATTAAAAGTTTATCATGCTTATTAGCAAATTGCCTTAATATTGATACAAAAGATAATAATATAGATGATTATATTAAAGAATATATTAAAAGTTTTAAGCCAAAAGCACTAAAAAAGAAAACTTTTGAAAATAAGGCATATTATGAAGAAAAAATTAAGGAATTAAAAGAAAAAATAAATCTATTTATAAAAGAAAATACAAATCTAATTAAATTTAATCCTAGAAAATATGAAAAAGATACAATTGATATAAATGATATTAATTATATATATTGTTCATCAATTTTAAGGGCAAAAAATTATAATATACCACTATTAGATAAAATGAAAATAAAAATCATTGCAGGAAAAATTATGCCTGCATTAATTACTAGCACAGCTTCTATTGCAGGCTTATTAGCTTTACAATTATATGTTTTGTGCCAAAATAATAATGTAAAAAATTTTAGAACAGGGGTAATAGATTTGTCGGATAATACATTATCTCTTGGTATACCTACATTAAAAGAGGTAAATTAATTATTTTTTAATATCAAACAAAAAAATTTTGAATAATTTATAAAATTATATATTTAATTTTTGATATTAAATTAATATTATAAATATATATTTAAAATGACATAATAGTATTATTTTATCCTTTTATATTAAATAATAATATATTTAATAGAATTAGGAAAATTATGTCATTACAATCAACTTTATTTAAATTATACCATTTCCCTTATCTTAACTAGAGAATCATTTTTTTCATGATTTCTTAGATTAACAGCAAATAATTCATATTCATATTTTTTATAAAATTTATTTAAACATGAATCAATTTATTTATCTAAATAAATAATATCAGCCAATTTAATTTTAACTTTATTATCTATTACATTATCTTGTATAGTAGATATAAATGTTTTTTTTGGCAATCCAATAAAAAAGAAGGTTTTATATGAATTGTTTGAAAACTCTTATCAATTAAATCATGAAAATAATATTTATTTTTATTTTCAAATATTTTGTTGTTTCAATTTTTGAATGAATAATTATCAATTGTATTTTTGCATTTTATACATTTTCCTGTTTAATGAATTTTAAAAATAAATAAAAAAATGGATTTTATTTTAGAAAAATGATAATCTTTATATTTTTGATGAATTCATTCAATTCACCTTTATTTTTAATGGTTAACTTATATTGTATATTGGTTACATCAATTGTTTTATTAAAATAAATTAATTCTTCGTTAATAATATTAATTATTTTAATTATAAATTCTTACGAGGATTCTTCTTCTTTAAATTTGGATTTTATATCCTCTTTTATTTTATTTAAATCTACCTCTTTATCAAAAATTATATCTATAGCATCTTTTATTAACTTTATTTGATTTTTACCTTTGTTTTCATTTTTAAATTCATAAAATAAAGAAATTATATTAAGGCCAGAATTAAGGACTTTCGAATATTTTTGATTTTTGTCATTACTTTCTTTTTTCTGAACAAATTTTGTAGTTTCCGCAGCAACACAATCATCTTTTTCTTTAGTCTCTTTAAAATTATTTAAATTAAATGAAGGATAATCTTTCAATGATTTATTATTTATTTTTCTGTAAAATAATCCATAAGAACAATCATAATGAGAAGTATTCTTTATCTTTTTTCCATATCTATCATTAATTTCATACCAAATACCATTTCTTTTTACTTGACAAATTTCATGTCCAAAATTAGCAGTTTTTCCATATCTAATATTTATTGCAAATAATTCGTAATCTGTACAATCTACAGTTAAATTTTTATCTATATATTTGTTCAAATTTATAGGATTAGGGTTAATTTCTACGTTATTTGTTTGACCTTGGTATCTCTCTAAAGTAAAAATTAATATATTAGGCAATTTTATAAATTTTGTGTATTCCTTTAAGTTAATTTCTCTTCTACATCCTGGACAATTCATTGATAAATTATTAGCACCTCCAATATTTGAATATAATACATCAGAAAAGTTACAATTAGAATCAATCTCATCTAAATATATATTAAGATCTATAAAATAGCTGAATGAATAATTATCAATTATTGTTTTACATTGACATTTTCCTTGTGAATAAGATTTAGTTATACCTGAAAAAATTGATTGAATCTTTGATTCTGGATATATTTTATTAATATTTAAAAACTTTTCGTACTCTTCTTTTTCTTTACCTGATGGATTGTATTGAGCATTTCTATTAACTATATCTTTTTGATTTAAGCAATCCAAATTCATATTTCTTATCAAAGTTCTAATAAAATTTTGAGAGCAACATTGGCTCCCTCTAATAAAATCTGAATTTTTACTGCAAAAATAATCTATAAAGCTATTAGGATTATAAATCTTTTCAGTCAACAGAGAATTAATAGCATTTTTTATATGTGGAATAATTCTTTGGTTACTATCAGTATTATATAATTCATATATTAATTCATCACAAGAAGCTAAAATTTGTAATCCAGAATTTAAATAGCAATTGTTTCCTAAATTAATTATACCACATATTTTTGAACTTGAATCTTCTGATTCATTCACATAACTCTTTGAAGATGCAAAATTTTTTGTTGGTGCAATTCTTTTTGTGTCCATTGATTTACCATAACGAGAAACAGAACTAGCATTATTATAACAATATAAGTAGGAATTATACATTTAAATTGAATGTTTTGTTTATTATTTTATATATATATTTTTAATACAAATAGATATCATAAATTGAATATAAAAAATAAATTATATTTAAAATAATAATTATAAAACTAATTTATGAATAGGAATTCAAGAATAGAAGAAGAAAGAAAAGAATTTATTGATTGGAAAAGTTCAATATCATGTTCTGGAGATCCATGTTATGGAGATGAGGTTTGGAATATTATTATGGATGGACCTAAAGATTCACCTTATATGGGAGGAAAATTTAAAATAAGAATTACTTTTCCTAAAGATTATCCAACAGGATGTCCAATTTTTGAATTTTTGACTCCTATATGTCATATTAATATAAATGGTACACATATTTGTTTGGGATCTTTAAATAATTATCAACAAAGTTATAGTATAGTTCACATATTAACTCAAATTTTTATGATGCTAACAAGTCCAAATGAAGGGAGTGCATATGGAACATATAAAGATTTATATATTAATTCTTATACTGAATATTTAGCTAAAGCAAGGCAAATGACAGCAGAATATGCAAAATAGATTTAGATATCAATTTACAATTAAATAACTTTAAATATATAATTAATAATTTTAATAATAAAAATTAAGAATTTAAAGCATGAACAAATTTTTTTATTGAATTATTAAACATTAAAGTTTAAATTATTAATGGGGATTGGGAATTGGGCCAATCCCCCAATCCCTATTTACTTTATCAAAAATTATTATAGATTGAATTATTAAATATTAATTTTTAAATTATTAATGGGGATTGGGAATTGGGCCAATCCCCCAATCCCTATATACTTTATATAAAATTATTTTTAATATATTATGATTATTTTTTATATATTATTATTTTTATGTTATTTAACAAATTTTTTTTTATTTATTATATTTTTTTATATTTTAAATTGGGGATTGAGGATTGGTCCTAATCCCCAAATGTAGCTGAAAGAATTTTAATTTTATTTTATATATAAAATATGTTTTTACATGGATTATTTCTACTTTATTTTTTTGGAACTTATTTAAATAATTTTTTTTTTTTTCAAATAAATAAAAAGAAGGAAAAAAAAGAAAGATTATTATTAGAAGAATGAGAGTGGTATCAAAGAGAAATATAAGAAATGGAAAATTTATTTAGAAAAGAAAAGAAAGAGAAAATTTCAAAGAGGAATGCAAGAAAAAAAATTATTAGATAGAAAAAGATATTGTTAATAAGAAAAGTTTTTAATCTTAATTAAATTAATTGTTATATTTTTAGATTCAGTTTTTTTGTTGTTATTGATAATAAAAAAATGATAAAGAATTTTTAAAATTGATTTTTATTTTTTCATTTAAACAATTTATTTTTGGAAAAAGTTTTTAGTAAATTTTTGAAATTAATAAAATATAATCTAATAAAATACTCAAGGATTTGAATGCTAATAATTTTGAATTAATAAAATATATTAAAATTGTTGAATGTTATTATAATAATGCTTTAAATAAAAATTTCATTAAAGCATTAGAAAATAAAAAATATATACAATGGATTGAAATTTTTTTAAATATAATAAAGTAATATTTTCTAAAGAACAAATTGGATGCAATTCAAACTAATTTAAAATTTGATGATTCATCATAAAATAATCTATAAATGAAATCCTTTATCAATAGAAGAGGAAAATAAAATTACTTTAGATGAACTATGTTATAAAGAATTAAAAGTTCCATTCATTAAAGTAAAAAATAATAATATTATCCTATTCCAAATAATATTCAAAAACTTAATAATTTAATATTGGAAAAAAAAAAATATAATTTTTCATTAAAGAGAATGATAATTATGAAACATGGATAATATTAGGAAAAGAAATAAGTGGAAAAATAACTTTTATTAATTATTTATAAATGATTGTTTAAATATCAAATTTGAAGATAAATTTAGATATTTATTTAAAAAACAAAAGAAAAATGCTTATGGAATATATAATATTAAAGGAGAATCAAATAAAATAAGAGTGATGAATTTCCTGGATTCTCAAGTGAAAAAAATGAATCTATAAGAAAAAATATAGTAAAATTGTAACAAGTGTTAAACAAATAAAAATATTATTTTTTATAAAAATAGAAATAGAAGAAATTAAAAATTATTTTTTCATCTTTTTTGAATCCTTTTGTTGGTTCTTCTACTGTTGATAGAGATTCACTTGATAAATATTTTAGTAATGTTGTTTTACCTGCATTGTCTGATTTTTGAGGGTGGTATTCGGTCTAATTTAATAGTTTTATTCACACATTATCATGTAAAAGAACCTCTTGTCCTTAATTTGATTAAAAATTCAATTTTTTCTAAATTTCACAATTAAAAAATCATGGATTTTCAAATTTAATAATTCAAATTTATTTGAAACAATCAAAAAGGATTTTTGGGATTTAGGAATATCCCAATATAATGAATTGATAATTAATTTAAAGAAAACAAATATTAATTCATTAAAAATTACAAAAAATTCATTGATTCGAAAAAATCATATGAAGACAATAAAAATAATTTCATTTATTCATTATATCATATACTTATATTATTCCTTTAGAATATTATAAATATATTAATTATTATGTGTCATTTAATAAAATCTTAAACAATCATTGTGAAAAAAAACCTAATCATCAAACTAAATCAAAAATGTTCAAAAATGATCAAATAGATTTAAATGATTTATATAATAATAATCCAAATTATCATTTATTCATTAATCAAAAATCCAAAAAAACTTCAACTTTAAATCAACAATTATATGAATATTATGAATTACAATTGATGCATTACAAAATAATTTAAAAGTTACTATTTCTCAGGATCAAAGGGACAAAAGTCGTGGAATTTAATAATGTTATATGAAAAATTATATATTTAATTTAAAAAAATAAAGAAAAACAATTTCAAAATATCAAGATTTCATTAATTTATTGAGCATTGAAAATAATAATGAAATATTAATTATTTTTAATCATCAAATTCCTTTTTTATTTAATAATGATTATAGAAAATTAATTAAATAATTTAATTAAATTTAATAAAAAAAAATTAAATAAAAATTTTATTTTCAAAAATGAATTTATATATATCAATTAAAAAAAGTAAATTTTCATAATAAAAAAAACTTTTTATTAAAAAATGAAACAATTAATTGACTATTTATTTTGGGGCTTGGAAATTGGAATCAATCTCTTTTTTAAATTAGTTTATTTTTCTTAATCAATTATAATTTTGTTTGATTAAATTTAATTGATACAATAATTATTTGATTGAATTAAAAATACAACAATAGAAAATGATTTATATCATTATTAACTCTCTCAACGAATGAAGCAAAACAAAAAAATAATATAAATTTATTTGATTTAAGTGCAACGATTCAAAAAAAAAAAAGAAGAAACAATAATTAAAGATTTTGAAGAGGGAAAATTGTTTAATATTAACAACAATAGGAATGGATTATTTGATGGAATTTCCTTATCATATGATTTAAGAGAGAAAATAGAATTAGTATATAAAACAAGAAAAAAAATAAATAATAAAATATCACAATTAAGAACAGAATTAAAAGTATATCAAAAATTATTAAAATTCGATTAAGGACCAGCTTTTCAGAACAAGAAATTGTTAGGTCTAATTTTATTGTATGGAGTGAGAATTAACAGAAAGCATCTATATATTTTATTCATCATCACAATTAATTTTAAATCTAATAATGATTCATCCTTAAGAACAATATAACAATTAAAATGTTTCTTTAGCATAAATAAAATTAACCCTTCTAAATCAATTCAAAAATCTTAATTAAATAATTTATTTTAATCATTAAAATTTATTTTATGATTCATAATTAATTTTATTTTTTTTATTTAGATTAATATTTTTTATTTTTCAATTATTTTTTGATAATATTTTTAAAGTGTTAAATATGAATGATATACCATCAAGTATTCATTGTAAAAGATTTATTACTCAAAAATTAAAATATTAGGAGAAAAAGAATCATATATAATTAATAATCAATTTAATAATAGATAAAAAATAAAATATATTCATGGTATGTTGATAGTGATTTTCTTTTACTTAAATTTATGTGTCATAAAGGATGTTTTAGAGAAGATATATTTGAACAATGTATATTATGTAAAAAAGAAAATAATGGTATTAAACATGTAATTAATGAATGTATAGAATT
>Ga0310695_10011192_pt1 | contig 12884 bp, 14 predicted proteins | sample RumenRJG_04DNA_FD_203882 | JGI IMG/M metagenome (GOLD analysis project Ga0310695, IMG submission 203882) | Bovine rumen microbial communities from Lethbridge, Alberta, Canada - RJG_04 (v2) (version 2) | ecosystem: Host-associated > Mammals > Digestive system > Stomach > Rumen | place: Canada...
AAGATGTATGCTTTCGGCCACGGTGACGAGATGGCCGTATATCTTCACACATACACGGCATTGAGAAAGATAGAGGATCAAGTGAACCTCACCAAGTTTGGCTACAAGATAACAGGGGAGAAAACAGCACAGTACTTGGTTACTTTCCTGTGGCTCAAGAGGACGGAGCAACTCTTCAATACTCTCAAGGAAAACAGTGAGCTGTTTGATGAGCTTGTTTGCGAGTATGAGGCCAAGACCGGGACTTTCCCCAAGGACTTGTTAGACCTCTACAAACCTATTGCACCCCTGTTGGAGCAATATGAGAAAGATTTGATGGAAACCTCAGAATGGGGAGGAGCCTTGGACGATGACGGCACCGACTTCCACAGGATCAAGGACAAGGACATCAACAGCGTATGGGACTATTTCCTTGCCTGTTGTGATATGGCAAGGTATCGGCTCTCCGAGTTTAAGGGAGCAATAGCCGGGGTCAAGGCATGGGTCAAGAACTCCAAGGCCGAGATGTTAATGACCACCCGACTTAAAACCATCATAGACTTTGCTCCCTTTGACACGACCATAGACGCAATACCAGACAGATTTTGTGAGAACTACATTAAGAAGATGGAGGAGGAGGGGACACCCATCAATGACGATGACAGGGACAAGGCCGTTTTCCCCATCTTCGATGAGGTGGAGACTAATGAGGAGATGGCGGATTTTATCTATAAACGAATAACGGAGATTTATGAGGGAAAAGGATAACAACACGGATCGGGAGACCAAAAAGAGTATTATCAGCGAGGGCAAGGAGGCGGTGGCCTTTACCTTTGAGCCAATAACCGGGCGGCACGTCCCACAAACCTACAAGGTAGCGAGGCAATACCTCACCCAAGCTCCACAAGTTGAGAACCTCTTCTCAAAACTGATGGAGAGAGAGTTGGGCAAGGATGGCGGTGAGAGTTACTTAATCTCCGGCCTTGACACCATCTCAAAGACGGATTTTGCCTATTTTACCTTGGCGGCTCAGCAGATCCTTTACAACCAGTCCTACCTTTGCGGCAACGAGGACACCAACTCAGGGATAAGCAGAGAGATAGCGTCAAAGACAAGGGCACTATTGGGAGACAGCATAGACCACCATCTTTTTTCAGGGGAGATAATCTTTACCCTCAACGAACTTTGTCGGCTGATGTATGGTGAGCCTCAACCTCAATCCATCATAAGAAAGAGGGTTGAGAACATGATCAAGACCCTCCACAAGGAACCAATCAAGGTTACATGGGCGAATGGTGACACCACGGAGACCTACATTTGCAACATAAGGAGGAGGGACTACAGAAAGAAAGATGGAGCAGTCGCTTACAGGCTTTGGCTTAGTCCCATCTTCACGGAGAACGTGAAACGCAACTTTGCCGAACTCCCCCAAGACGCTTTGCCAAGGCTGATGGACAGCCTCAAGAAAAACAAGATACAGCGGACGTTTGCCGGGGCACAACTCCTCAAGCTCCTTTCCTGTCAGGACAAGAGAAAGCCCTACAAGGTGGGTCTTGACAAGCTCCTCAATACCTTAGACCGTATGGAGGCCTTTAAGAAGAACAAGACAAGAACCATCAAGGATTTATGGAAACTCTTCAAGGTGATGGAGGACATAGGGATAATAACAGGACTACCCAGAGAGATAGACTTGGCTGATGGGACAAGGGGCTTTGTCTTTCGTCTCAATCCCAACTTTGTGAGGCCGAAGGATGAGGAATCTCCCAACCCCATCTCCGAGGATGAGAGCAGCGTGAACGGATGAGGCTCACCTCCGGCACCACGGCAAGAACCGACCAAGGCCTGGGTGGGCTTTTGAAAGACGGTGGGGGTGATGGATAACCCCGCCCAAGAGACTTTTTCACGCACGAACCGTTTTTACTGTTGTGGGGGGATAACACAAAAATGGAACTTATTACCCTAAAAAGGGCATCCCCTCACGCTGATGGGCGGCACCATCTCACCAGACTTGACAGACCCGACACTATAAAAAGGGGACTTGCATCCCTGTTTGCTGTCCCCACGATCTCCCATCTCATCTCCGGGATGGATGACAGCAGCGACCGAGGAGAGGCCTCATCAATAGCCATGAAAAACAACCGAAAAACATAGTAACATTTTATCGTATATTGTGCTATTTATATGGGATGGTCAGCAGACAGGCACCACCACACCCCCCCCTTTGCCCAGAAATAGGGGCTTTGTGACCACCTGACTGAATTTTTTTGTTTTTCTTTACAACAAGGGGTTAGAGGAATTGGGGAAACTTATAGGTATGGGTTAGAGGAATTGGGGAAATTAGGGGGGTACAAAATGGGGGAAAGGGGGGTACAAAATGGGGGAAAGGGGGGTACAAAATGGGGGAAAAGGGGGTACAAAATGGGGAAAGCCTTTTTGCAACGTTTTGAAAATGAATCAATTACAAGCTAAAATTTTCTCTATAGTAATTATAGTAATTATAGTAATTATAAGCCGCTAAAAAATTTGCGAGCTGTCGCTCTAATTTTTTGCGTCTTGGAAAGAGAAAAGAAAGAGAGTCCACGGCTGATAATATTTCTTTACAGGCTTGGTGAAAGCGTAACATACTTTCCAAATAGAACCACCCCAAGAACCAGACAGGCAGCCCACGGCCATGAGCAGCGTCTCACCATCATCTTTTTCCCTTTAAGTGGAGACTTCTCTAACATTTTAGGCCACCCAACCGAAAAATTTTTGGAGATGGGGCATCCGGCACCCATGACAGCGTAACATACTTTCCAAATACTTTCCCTGTCGTTACGATGGGAATCAGAATTTCAAAAAGCAGTCTGTCAACAGAGTTTAGGGCGAGTGGATTTGGGAAAGAATCCCCACCCCATCCAAAAAGACACCCCCCACCATGAGACACGTCTCCTCTCCTCTTCTCTGTCGGTGGATGAAACCGGGGGACTTGGTGACCCATCCCCATGGGAGCCTTAAAGGTTGCAACAGAGCTTAAATGGCAAGTTGTACTTTTTGACGTCAAAAAGTGACTTGCCGGACACCTCCGGGATGGGGGACGCAACTCTCATGGACAGCCACAACACCCATGGATGGGTGACGGACTCCGGCACCATCTTCAAGGATGGCACCAATGACGAACTTAGAGCGAACTTAGAGAAAACGCTCTCTGGCGGCGAGCAGCGTCAACGGTGGACAAGGCATCCACCTTGGCACCATCAATGGCTTGGTGGGGCTGCAATCTATGTCGTGTGGACGGCATAATAACGGCATGAACTCCGAGCGAACTCCGAGAAACGAAAGGTGATTATATTGTAATCACTTCTCAACTTTATCACCTTTTTCGTCCCTGAAAATTTGCAGATATGGAAAGGAAATAGTTATCTTTGCAATCCCTAAACTTGTTAGCGGCCTCCTTGGAGGCTGACAGAGATATTTTGCCCTTTGCATGGTGGGAGTAGCCGGAAACGGCCTCACGGCAACTAACAAGGCCGAGGACACCTAAACAAGGGGCTTTTATTGTATCCTAAACTTGTTAGACATGAGAAAAATTAAAAGTAAGAGTAGGAGGATCGGGAACCTCCACGGACTGACAAAGACGAGGCTCAGGCTGATGGACGCACAGAGGGAGGCACGTCTCAATCAGATCGGCAAGACCTTTGCATTTTCCTTGGTGGACTACCTGACAACGTATGTATTGATAGCCAAGACCAAGGAGGAGTTTGATGAGGCCAAGAGTAATTACAAGGCTTTTCAGCTCAGACAGGAGAGAAAGTACAGGGAGCTTGACAGAAAGGCGAGAGGCGGCACAACACCACCTACGCTCCCCATCAATCCCAGAATATGGACAAAGACCGACAAGGAGGCCGTGATGAGGCTTTGCCGGAACCGTGACAAGGTACTCATCTTTCCGGCTGTCGGTGATGGAGCCTCAGAGACATGGGCGAGGATGGATGACGGCACTCTCAAGGTTTGGTTTTACCAAGGAGACATGATGACGGAGTTTTGTTTCAAGGCACCGTTTTAGCCATTTGCGGCCTCTCTGACGGCCTCAACCATATTGGGTGGACTGTCAACCATCCGAGCAGCAACAGGCCGACACGGAGGACGTGAGCGACTTCTCGCCATCTCCACGATCGACAAGGGAGCCGAAAGGGGCAAATCAGGCCTCTCACGGCTCTCTTTTGCTGTCGGTGGACTGATGCAAGGCTGATGACCAGAAAGAGCAGCAGCGGCCACGGAAACGGCCTCAGCGTCAAGCAACGTCCCCCACCTTGATTTTCTCCCCACCCCCATCTTTTCCGAAATCCACAAGCCCTAACCTCTGTTGTGGCAACAATCTTGAAATTTTGGGAGACAAGGCACCAAGGCTCAGCAACCCCCATCCCATCCAAATAACGGCTCCCTGTCGCTTGCAACCCCCATCCTTGGCATCTTATAGGCTGATGACAAATCAAAGCGTCCTGAGGCCGTTAAATGGCCTCTCCGGGGACTGTCACGGCATCCATGGGAGACACCCCATCCTTGTAAAAACACCATCTCCGAAAAAATATTTGCATAATTGTTTGGAGGGTAGAGGAAAAAGGGTTATATTTGCAAGCGAAATAAATAGTAATATTAAAAATAATAAGCCATGACACAGAGCAGAGCAATAGTAAGGGTATCGGGTAAGGCCGTCAAGGTGGGTAACACCAATAGTTGGAGAGGCTTAGTGGCTACCTTTGTGGCGGCTCAGGACGTGAAAGAGAGCAGCCGAACACTCTACACAAGGACGCTCTCCCAGTTTTTCCTATGGGTGGAGCAAGAGAGGAAAAGCCTCCAACTCCTCACCCGGACTGACATCTTGGAATACAAGGACAGCCTCCTTGGCTCAGGACGCTCAAACCTTACTGTCGGCTCTTACTTAGTTGTGGTGAGAAAATTCTTTCAATGGGCAGAGTCCGAAAAGCTCTACCCGAATATTGCCAAGGACATCAAGACCCCCAAGAGGAAACAGGCTTTCAAAAAGCAGCATCTCACCGACACCAAGAGCGGTGAGTTACTCCAACACTTTCAGGACAGGAGCCTCAGGGATTTTGCCATAGTCAACTTGATTTTGAGGACAGGCCTACGCACAATAGAAGTAGTCCGGGCTGACATAGAGGACATAACTTTCATGGGTGAGAGGAGGGTCTTGAAAGTATGGGGGAAAGGCCACGATGAGAAAAACGACTTTGTGGTACTGTCAGACAAGGCTTGGCTCCCCATCAAGAACTACCTTGCGACCAGAAAGGGTGCCAAGGCCGGGGAACCCCTGTTTGCATCCAATAGCAGACAGAACAAGGGTGAGCGTCTCACCACCCGGACTATAAGCCAAATCTGCAAGGAGGGGTTAAGGGCTGTCGGCTTGGATGGCAAGGAGTTTACGGCTCACTCGCTGAGGCACACAACGGCCGTGACCATCCTAAACCACGGTGGGAGCCTCTACGATGCACAGCGAGTTTTGAGGCACACCGACCCGGCCACAACTCAGATTTACGTTGAGAGTATTAAGAATGACAAGCGTTTGAAAGACGCTCCAGAGTTAATCTTGGATAGTGTTTTCTGATGGCATACGGCAACGTCACAATAGACCATCTCATAAGGCTCCGGCTGTCGGATTTGCTCCCTTACATCAACCAAGGATTAAGGGACGGCAAGCCGTATCTGATAACTCTCAAGGTGAACTCATGTGCCTTTGGGGTGATCCGCTTTTATGTGTCGTTTGTGCCTGACAGCAACGACTTGGTTTTTGTGTGGGACACGGAGGAGCGGAGGCACCGACAAGTTATCACCATGGAATGGAGGGACAGCAACCTTGGCAACGGCTCAAAGGTGCCTTATCTCGTTTGTGGCGGCTGTTTGTGCCGGACGCTTTACTCAGACTGCAAGGGGCTTTACAGCCGGAGACAGTTTGCCCACCACTATTATCAACAGTCCATGGGGAGGATGAGCAGGATGACGGCAAGGCCGGACGATCCGAGCCGAAAGTATGGGAAAGAGACCTACAAGGGCAAGCTCACCCCCTATGGGAGGAGGGTCTTGAAATATGAGGAGAAGTTTGAGGCATCCATGATGGCCTTAATGGATTTATTCAAAAGGAGGAGGATATGAGGATAGAAAGGCCTTACAGGCACAAAATGAGAGTGACGCTTACTGTCGAGTACGACACCTATTGCGACCACACCGACCACTACAAGCACAACAGGGAGCGGACAGCGGCCACCCTGAGGAGGGAGGCACTTGAAAGGGCGATCAACCCGGACTACAAGGACGGTGACCATGTGAGGGTAACCCATGTGGAGGTGATGGACTTTCGGGAGATACCAGACTTTTTTGAGAATACGTTTAGGGGCATAATAAAGGAGATGCAAGAGAAACACGATGAGAACGGCCTCACGGCCTCTCTGACGGCCTCCGACTGTCAAGGTGGGCAACGTATCCACCAAGGCGGTGAAAGCGGCTCACAGGGCTTGGAAAACGGCAAGAACGATAACATAACAAGATAGATTTATGAACAACAGCAACGACCTAAGGGACTTCAAGGAGTATGAGTTGTATCCGGCCATGTATGGTGACCTGACGAGGGCTTTCCCGGAGATGCACTTTCGCAAGATCTCCAAGGGATGGGTGAGCCAATACCACACCGATGGCACCAAGGACAGCAAGGGGACAGACACGACTTATGTGTACTCCAACAACAGGAGCCGGGCAATAGACTACGCAAGGGGCAACACCACCCTCATAGACTTATACATGAGCCTCCACGGAGCCGACTTCTCAACGGCTTACAGGGAGTTGGCATCTTTGTATGGCCTCACCCTACCCAGTTACAGCAAGGAGGATGAGCAGACATACAGGGAGACCCAGAGCAGCCGAGAGACGGCTTGCAAGACGTTTCAGGAGGCTTTGTGGAGCGGCTCCCCTGAGGCTGAGGCCACCCTCAAATACCTACATGATAGGAGATGGGATGATGAGATAATCAGAAAGGCCGGGCTTGGGCTTATCACCACCGAGATTATTGACACCTTGCCGGAGGACACAAGGCACGTCTACAGAATCAGGGAGAGAAAGACGGTGGAGGAGAACGGCCAAAAGGTGGAGAAGATATTGGGAGAAGTTGGCAAGACCCATACTCTCGCAATCCCCTATAGGAGTGGGGGCAGCATCTTGGGCTTTACTTTCAGGAGGACGTTTGAGAGGGATGAGAACAGCCAAAAATACCTCAACTCCCTTGGGCTTAGAAAGAGCAGCCTCCTCAACATAGGGATAGGGGTCAAGGATATTGTGATAGTGGAGGGTTACTTGGACGCTCTTCACGCTCAGGCCATGGGGCTTGAAAATGTGGTGGCCACGACACAGGCCAAGGCGGCTGATGGCATGATCCAAGACGCACTCAGGCGAGGGGTGGAGCGTTTCACTCTTCTCTACGACATGGATGAGGCCGGACGTAAATCCATCATCCCCACCATAGAGGCAATACACCGTCTTGGAGGCGGCAAGAGTATTTATATCGGCTCTCTCCCTGACGGATGCAAGGACACGGACGAATACCTAACCACCCACACCTTGGAGGACTTCAAGGACAGAATGGATGAGGCAACCCCATACGCTCAATACGTCCTTGACACCATCATCAACAAATATGTGGCCATAGAGGAGGAAAAGGGCATCATAACCCTCAAGGACAGGGAGGACTTTTTTAGCGAGGTGGAGCGGCTCCTTAATTCCAAGTACATACGGCCTTATGAGAGGGAGGACATCTTCAAGAGATTGGAGGAGTGGGGGAACTCACTCAACTTCAAGGTGAGCGACTATAAGGAATGGGTGAACCAAGACTATTTCAGACAACAGGCAGCAACCAAGGCCGAGGCCACCAAGAAAGCCTCAGCGGCCATACAAGAGGCTGTCAGCCGGGGTGACATGGAGGAGGCCATAAGGCTGATGGGAGACAGCCACACGGCATTGAAAGAGTTGGGCAGTCCAGAGAAGTACAGCAAGTTTTTGCACCATCCGAGTTGGGACGAAGTAAAAGCCAATCTCCGAAAAAAGACCTTGGCAATAGCGACCCCTTATTACTTCGGACAGGGTGAGAAAAGGGAGCGGCTTTTCATCCCATCCGCACAAATCACGTTTGTTTGTGGCAAGACTTCTCACGGCAAGAGCAAGATGTTACAAAACTTGGCTCTGTCAATGGCACAGGATGAGGCAGAGGGGACAATCCTTTACTTCTCTTATGAGGAGGACAAGGAGAGCGTGACAGAACAGTTTGAGAATATCTTTATCAACCATTTTATCAACAGCAAGAACCTTTTAGCCATACGTCAATATAACGTCAACGATGGGTTTGGAGAGTATGTGAGCAGCAGCTCACTCTATTTCAAGAACAACAGATTTGAGGAGGATGAGAGACGTTTTGCCAAGTTTTGGGAATCCGGGCGGCTGAGGGTCTTTGATGACAGGATGGACGCTTTGGAACTGACGGACTTGATAAGGTACCTTTGCAAGCAGATCAAGGTCAAGGCCGTTTTTGTGGACTACATACAGAGGATGAGAATCAAGGGCAGCAGCAAGCCCAAGAATCAAATGTTATGTGACATAGGAGACGCTTTTCAAGACCTTGCAAAAGAAATTGACTTGCCAATCGTGATGGCGGCACAGCTCAACAGAGAGACCAAATCTCCCATTGAGATGTTTAATGAGAGTATAGCGGAATCAGCAGACTTGGAGAGGGTGGCGAACACCATCATTTGCCAATGGTATGCAAGTTACATCCCAGACAGCCGGGGTGAATGGGTGGCCACCAAGGAAAAGGACGGCAAGGACAAGACCCAACCCAAGAGCAAGGAGCAACTCCACATAGAGGACTTGGGATTTGAGGAGGGGAACCCCGGACAGCTTTACGCAATACTCACCAAGAGCAGACACACGGCAAGGGGACTTGACACCATCCTTGATTTTAACGCAAACACCGGGAGGATCACGGACGGCAACAAAGGACAACAGGAGTTAAATTTCATAGATGACAACGACAACCCATTTTAACGAAAGGAGACAAAAGGCATGGGAAAGAAACAGAGCGTGAAAAAGGCTGTCGGCAACCTCAGGCACCTACGACAATTAAGAAGTTTGCTGTTTGGAGGCAAGCCCAAGACGGATGAGGAGAGAGAGGCCGACACCCATCTCATGGACGGTGAGACAGGCAAGAAAATACTCAAGTACTACCCACATACTCAAGGATACAACAAACCATACTCCGAGATCGAGAATCCGGGAGGGGTTGACACCCACGACTACAGTGAGCTTGAAACAGCCACCAAGGAGGCCGAATGGGAGGGCATAAGGTATCGGCAAGAAAGGGAGGCCTATGAGAGAGCGGAACAGTATGCAAGGGAATGGGAGGAGACCCACCCGGACGGCATAGATGAGGACTGTTATCCCGGAGGCATCTTGGATGACCAAGGCACCCCTGAGGAACCCGACACGGATGACAACAGGCCATAGACGGAACCATTAAACCCACAACGATATGAAAGTATATTTCCACGACTACGACAAGCCGAGACAGGCCGAAAAGCTGTTACGGGAGACCTTAAAGGACATCTCACACAGCGATGACCCAGTAACAACCAATGGTTATTTTGGATGGGTCAAGGAGAAGATGGAGGAGGCCTTGGGCATCCTGAGGGGATACATTGACACCGATGGCAACGAGAGAGCCGAGGACGGAGCGGACGTTTACGGAGGCTTTGTGAGACGCTTGGACATCTTCGATGAGGAGCAGCTCCGAACCATCCGAGATGAGTTTGCCAAGGGCTTGGATGAGGCCGATGACGCCAATGACAAGTTAGACATCATCAACGTTTGCCAACGACTTTTAGGCGAGCCTGAATATAGACACAATCACCAATAAACACTACGATATGAAAACCTACGAACACGACTACACAAACGCAAAGAAAGCGGCCAGAGAGTTATGTGAGGCTATGGAACTCCACACCGAGGCATACAAGATCGAGGAGGAGGCCTATAGTAAGTTGAACATGGCCAAAATCCATTTTGAGAACTATTTCAGCTCTCTCAACCTAATCCCGAAAGAGCGGTCTTTCGACTCTCTCACCTTAATCCCGAAAGAGTGTCTCTTCAGCAAGGAGCAGCTTTGTTTCATCCGGGATGAGTTTGCTTGCATCATGGAAAAGACCGACAACGCAAATGGCGAGTTGGACATTATCAACGTTTGTCAAAGGCTTTTGGATGACCCGGAGTTTGAGAGTTACGAACAATGGAAAAGAAACACCTCCGGCACTTGGTCAGAGATCCATGAGGAGGAACCAGAAGAATAACTCACCATGGCACGGATAATAGCAATAGCCAATCACAAGGGTGGGGTGGGAAAGACAACCACGGTGGCCGCAATAGGAGCAGCGTTGGCGGCCAAGGGTCTTAACACGCTCTTAGTGGACTTGGACAGCCAAGCCAACCTCACCTCCTCACTCTTCAAGGGGGAACCTGAGGAGACCATATACACGGCACTCAAGGGAAAGAGCAGCGTCCCCACCATCAAGATAAGGGATGACCTCAGCCTCACCCCATCCACCCTTGACATGGCCGGAGTTGAGTTGGAACTCTCAAGCACGATCCAGAGGGAGTTTATCCTTAAAGACCTGTTGGAACCCATCCAAGGCCGATATGATTATATCTTATTGGACTGTCCCCCATCCTTGGGACTGATAGTTGTCAACGCTCTCGTTGCGGCTGATGAGGTGATGATCCCTCTCACGGCTGAGGCACTACCTTTCAAAGGCTTGGTTAAGCTCACCGACATCATAACCATGGTGGGAAAGCGTCTCAACCCATCCCTGAGGCTGTCAGGCATCATCATAACGAGATGGGAGAGGGGCAGACTGTCACAGAATGTGGAGGCAGCGTTGAGGCGGCACTACGGAGGCTTGGTTTTCAAGACCAAGATACGGAAAAACGTCTCTGTCGCTGAGGCTCCCCTTTCCGGCAAGGATTTGATCTCATACGCTCCCAACTCCAACGGAGCAGCCGACTACAAGACGCTCACCGAGGAAATAACGGAAAATAGTAATACCAACAATATTGGTAATACTGATAATATGGGTAATATGAGTAATAACAAACATACAAAAAATACGCTTACTGATTTTGAATCAGATGGGGAGGAGGGTCTAAAATGACACATATCAATGTGTTACGAAAAGACGCAAACTATTTACGATACAAATCTGATACAAAAAGCGATAATTAGAAAATAGTAATATCAAAAATATATGGCAAAGAAAGATTTTGGAGAGGGGCTTAACGCTCTGTTGGGACTGACAAGCGAGCCTCAACCAGACAACGAGGCATCCGGCACCACGGACGATGGGAGTGACATCATCTCAACCATAGAGGATGAGCAGCTCAAGGAGGCACTCCACAAAAAGAGGATGGAGAACCGGGGGAGGCCGAGAAAGAACTCACGGCATTATAGCGTGACGGATGGGTACCAGAGGGTTTGCGTTATCGTGAACTCAGAGAAGATGGAGAAGATAAGGGAGATGGCCTTTCGTGAGACGCTCACCATCAAGGAGGTGATGGAGGCGGCACTTGACTTGGCTATTTCCAAGTATGAGGCCACCCATGGGGAGATCAGGCCGAACAAGGCCGGACGCTCCGGGGACGTATCGAAGTTATTCAAGTAATCATATTTAAAACCAGAGAGACATGAAAGTAGTTTTAGGAGTTAAGTTGTACAACAAGAAAGAGACTGCGGAACTGTTGGGGGTGATCCCTCAAACCGTCACTTTGTACGATAAGCAAGGTAGGCTCAAAGGCACCCTCATAGGTGGGAGAAAGTATTACTCCGAGGAACATTTGAAAGAGTTTTTGTTGACACCGACAAAGTAACCATCTTGCAAACCTCCACTATTGATTTATGATGGGTGGAGAAATAAAATAGTAATATGGTAAATATTGACTATATTTCCATAAATCTTGCATTACAGAAGTATAATAAACATGGCAACAGAAGTGATAAAAAAGACGGCTCAGGACGGAGCCATACAGAGCCGGACAGGCATCCGGGACACCATCAACGACCTAACCGAGCGTATCATCTCCGAACTCCAAGAGGAGAAGCTCACACCGATGGAAAAGTTAGCCCTGTTGAAAACGCTCCTCCCCTACGCTGTCGGCAAGGTGCCAACTGTGGCCGTCAACTATCGGATAAGGAACGGACAACCCACCTCCGGCCGACTTATAGAGCCGACTGAGGACGGTGGGGATGACGGCAGCGTATATGGAAATTGGTGAACCAATCAAACCTCAAGGAGATGGAAAAGGACGATCTGATTAAGAAGATGGACGAACTCCCAGACTTGGTGAGGCTGATGGGCGGCCGAGTTATTGCCAAAAAGAAACTCAAGCTCTTCAAGGCTCTCATCATGTACAAGACCCCTGAGGCCGGGCTTAAAGCTTTCAGGAAGGAGACAGCGGCAAAGGGATACGGTGGGCTTACCAAGGAACTAATAGCAATAGCAAAGGAGTATGGGACTGTCAAGGACAAGATGACCCTTTGCCTGTTGGCATACTTTGACAGAGAGCGTGACGGAGAAAAGACGCTTATCTCCAAGGCCGAGTTTGAGAGAATCCGGGATAAGATGTATGCTTTCGGCCACGGTGACGAGATGGCCGTATATCTTCACACATACACGGCATTGAGAAAGATAGAGGATCAAGTGAACCTCACCAAGTTTGGCTACAAGATAACAGGGGAGAAAGCAGCACAGTACTTGGTTACTTTCCTGTGGCTCAAGAGGACGGAGCAACTCTTCAATACTCTCAAGGAAAACAGTGAGCTGTTT
>Ga0310695_10011194_pt1 | contig 12882 bp, 16 predicted proteins | sample RumenRJG_04DNA_FD_203882 | JGI IMG/M metagenome (GOLD analysis project Ga0310695, IMG submission 203882) | Bovine rumen microbial communities from Lethbridge, Alberta, Canada - RJG_04 (v2) (version 2) | ecosystem: Host-associated > Mammals > Digestive system > Stomach > Rumen | place: Canada...
ACAGAAAAAGGAGTTAAAAATTACTTACGACACATGCGAATACGATGGTACGAACGCAATGTCCTGCACGAAAAAATCACAATTTAAAACAACAACCCATAAAAAATTAGACAGTGCCATCATTGTTTTTATAAAATGATAAATAATCCATTATCATTGGCGGTGCCTGAATAACGGCAATTGAATTTTTCATTGATAAATAAACATTTTCAGCTTTGTTTTCTATAGCTACTCTCAACAAATCCGGCAAATTGATAAAATTTTCATCATCAAGTACATATGTTTGATTGAATTGCCTGATTATTATTAATGCTTTCAATTGCTACAAGCAAAGGTACTTTAAATTGACTGGTTAAACCATTACCCGTTAAATTTTCAAGTGTGATTTCATAATTTAAGTCATCGAAATTATTCAAAATTTCTTTTTCAATTTGTGAAGGAGAAATTATTAATTCATCCGATTTTTTAACACCTAACTTATAAATATCAATTTGATTATCCTGACTATTGGCTACAAACAAAACCTCTCCCTCATCCAAATCACCATTATTGAAATATTCATTTACCTCTTTTGTAATTGCTTCCGATTTTTCTTCCGGTAAAGTATCGGCAGTAATTTCTTCATCTGATGAGTTTAACTGTTTAAGTAAATTAATTATTTCATCATTTTGACTTACAATCTTTTCATTTAGCTCAATTAGCTTATCTATTTTTTCCTCACTCATTAAACCACACACGATTACTTTTATATCTAATATATTATTATATCCATTTAATTAAAGTAATTTTTCAAAAAGAAAAATATTAAATTAATGTTTGAATAAAATGATTATTAAGGTGATTGAAATAACAGATAAAAAAAATATAATTATTTTAATTATTATCATTCTAGCTGTTATATGTTCGTTATTTTTATACAATGCCATGTCAAATAAAACTAATGTAAATCATTGGGAAAATGACTTGGGAACTGTAGATAAAACTGTTTATGGAAATGGCAATTCTTCTACAGAACTCGTTTTAATAGCAGGTATTCATCCAAGAGAACCATTATCTATTGAGCCTGAAATCGAAGCTGCCAGGCAATTTGCTGAAAAACATGATGTCAAATTTACTGTCTATCATATTAATGTAACAAAAGACCCTACAGAGTATCAGCAAAGCCGTGACAATGGCGAAAGTTTAGTCCATGATTTTGTTGTTCCGGATATTAGAACCACAAATGGAAAAGCAGTGATTATAAGTCATTCACATGTTGAAGGTTATGGTGAAGGATTTTACTTGGCTACACCGGCAATGGATGATAAATCTGTTGATATTTCTCAGAAAATAGCTAACTCCAGTGATTTTAACTATTTCCCAAGAAATGTTTCAAAACCGGTAGAAGCATCATCCGCAATACTTGTTTCAAATCCAATAGCAGAATCAGGTTATCCTACATTTGTCTATGAAATACCTGAAAATATCACAGAACAGACTTCAACAGATAAAGCTATCGAACTGTTTGGCTTAATGTATGATATTGTAAAAAATAACTAATGTAATTTAATTATTAAAAATAAACTTTAATAATTTAAAAAAACAAAATAAAAATTAATATTAAAGGATTGTTTAAAATGTTAAGTATTAATCAATGTTATTTAGATTTTGTCAATAAAATATTAAAAGAAGGCAAAGAAACTTATAAAGACAGCAATCATCATTTATTAGAAAGTTTAGGGAATTTCTATATAATCGATGACCCGTTAGACTTAAAATTTAGGGCAAAATATCAAAACTATACAACTGATATGATGTTATCCGATATTAAATCTGGAAAATTTGACATAGAGGGATGTCCAATAAAAAGCGATGCATTATACGAATATGTTAACTCAGTTGAAGACCCTGAAATTATCAATAACACCCAAGGATTCGTATACACATATCCAAATCGTATTTTCGCTCATTTTGATGTAGACCAGTTTGAAAGTATGAAAAAAAGAATCTTAACTGCAACAGGATCAAACCGTGCAGTTGCAGTAACAATAAATCCAATAGAAGATTCCGAAGAAGAGGACATTCCATGTTTACAATTCCTACAATGCATTGTACGTGATAACGAATTAACAATCCATTGTATTTTCAGAAGCAATGATATTTACGGAGCATTTTATTCAAACATGTTCTTTATTGCATATCTTGGAATTAAAATGAAAGATGAAGTGAATAAAGAAATAATGGGTGAAAAATTAAACTTTGGAGGAATCCATTACCACTCCACATCCGGCCATATATATAATACCGATGTAAAAGCAGCACGTAAATTAATAGCTAACAACAAATAGCTATTAAACTTATTTTTTTTAAATTGGACTGAAAAACATCTAAATAGCCGATGAAATTTTACAGACCCCTTTTTTCATAATTAATGCAGAAAATACCTTTTAATTTTCATGTATCCTTCACCTAATATTATTGAAGTGATTATAATAAATGCTAAAACCGCAATTGCGATTCCCAAATTTGTTTCAACATGTAAAAAGTAATTGATGTATGTTAAGAAAAGAATCAGCGCCCACTGAATAATATATATTACTGTAACGTTGTTACTGGTTCTCCTGATGAAATCTATAACTGCAGGTGATGATTTTTTAGCCACGAAATAGAACAGGGAACCGATGAATAATGACACTATTATTAGAATTACTATATCCGGAAGGGATGCATGGAGATACTTCAGTTTTTGAGGAACGGTTCCTCCGGTAACTGAAAACATACCCTCCAAAGTAATAAAGCCCACAATCAGCATGATGAAAGTCAAAGTAGAGGTAGGCTTTATTATTCTGGTGTATAGCTCATCCTTGTCATTGCATGTTATTAAATTTTCTCCAAAAAGCATTCCGCAAACAGGAATGATGAACCAGTTTATGATAGGAAAACAGCTGACAATTTTCATGCCCTGTGTTCCAATGAAGTTGCCTAAAAACTGGTTCAAGTACATGTTGCTGAAAGTAAAGTCCGGAGAATATGATGCAATCAGGGAAAATCCTATGCTTATTATAAATATTTTGATTGAATTGACATTATACCATTTAAAGATTCCTACCAGTATAAAACTTAATCCGGCAAACTGCAGGATGTCATTGGCCAGGAATGATAATAATGAATACTCCAACGGTACACCTGCAGCATAATTTGAAAGAAAATACATTGTATTTATAATCAGGCCCAACAGCAGCAGCTTGATTCCACGAACAATGAATTCTTTTGGAGAATCATGACGTGTATATGCCATTCCAATACCCATTGCAAACATGAATATTGGAGCTGAGCACTGGGTCAATATGAATACTGTGTTTGTTATTTTTCCATAATTCACACTGCCGAAACTGCAAAATGCAAAATAATGTGTAATTATCATGAGTATAATTGCAAAGACTTTGGCAAAATCCCATTCAATCTGTCTTCCTGTGTTTACTTTTTGAGTAGCGAAAAGTTTTACCATAATATTACTTTATTTATAAAACAATAAATAATTATTGCTTAGAGTCTTCAAAAGTGTAAAAAAATAATTTGAAAGAAGCCTAAAAAATTTTACAGACTCAAAAAAATTAAAGATTAGGTTGAAAAACCTAATTTAATATAGTTACAGTATTTGCATTATTCAAACCATTGTAGGATGAGGTGATTATGTATTTACCTGCAATCAAATTAATATTTAAACTTGCAACACCATTATTATCCGTCACTTTTTCATAAAATACACCATTAATATTGAATTTTACTACTTGGTTAGGATATGGTTTACCATTTCCGTCTAAAACAGTAACAGTAAAAGGAGATTTAACACCATATTTTTTAGTCAGATCATTAGTTTTTAAGACGTTCAAGACATTGATAATATAAATAGTTATACTTATTTAATAATTAACTAAAAATCTCCATCTAAAATGATAAATGAACAAAAAAAGATATGCAATTGGATAATTCATATGATAACACTGTATGTTAAACGATTTATAAAATTAAAAGTAAATTAAAAAAAAAGAGATTATAAATAATCATTGAAAAAATTTAACGCCTAATATGATGATTAGGATATAAAAAATCATCCAAAAAGACTAATATTTCTTCATCATTAGCCAGTTTCTCAACTTCTAAAATTTCATAAGTATTTAAAATAGGTTCAGATAAATTTTTACCAACTTTAATACGGGAAATAAATTTTTCTGAAAGTATATGGCTTATAAAATCCTGAGGTGTGGTAAACTCCCTTTCAACATTAGATACTAAAAAATCATCTAAAACATAACAGTTTTCTAACCCAAATTTATCAATAAAATTATCGCAGGCTTGCTTATAAAAAATTTTAGGACCTTGATGAATTTTAATACTATTTAATTTAAATACAATCAATTCAAGCAATATCACTGCAGAATTAACTTCATCAGTCCAATAATCAACCTGAAAAACTAAAAAATCATTTTTATTCAAAATCCCTTTTATAGAATCAGCAGTTTTCTTAAGTTGAGGATGAAGTGTATCTAAAGGAATCTCGGGAATATCAAATTTAATAGCTATAACCTTACTTCCACGGGATTTGAATTCATTTAAAATAATATTTTTATCTAAAGATTTATTTAACGGATAGAAATATTCTTTTTTATTTTTAGAATTTAAGTAATTACGAGCGGATTGAATGAATTGTGAAAATTTATCTATTCTTAAAGCTGCACCAACATTACGATTCTCATCAGTTGGATCAATACAGATTAATGGATCTTTAAAGTTTTCAGCAGTACCATAATTTTTTAAATCAATAACATGACTGAATTTCCACTCACTAGCTTCTTTTAATGTATTTTCAAAACTTCCATATTTAATAATTAATAATTCACATAAATAGCCTGCAAATCCGCCGACCTTAAACTCTGACCCGTAAGTTCCCGTCATATCCATAAATCTTTTTAAAAGTAAAACTTCTTCCTTTTGGGCTTCAGAAAGATTAGCCTGAACAAATTTGGTATGCAGAATAGTCCTATCAACCGCGGATTTAAGCTGACTTCCATCATCAATCTTATAACATGGAACAAAATCAATTTCAAAACCATCAATTTCCGTTGTGACATAAGGATGTGATGCAAATTGATGATAAGCAATAGAATTAAAAGCATTGCAGCACTGATGTGCTAAATTAAGGCCAATTTGTTTTAAATCTTTTATATCTGTAGTTAATGGAAAAGCCATGAAAATATCAATATCAGATTTACCGCGCAGATATGTGCCTTTTGCAACTGAACCTACCAAAACCGCTTCAGCATCAATATTATCCTCATGACATTTAATATTTAAAAAATCAAGAAGTTTAGCTGAAACTTCCAAGACTTTCCCTTTTTCTTCTTCTGTTGGTTTAATTTCATCTAAAATACTTTTGTAATCCATTAAATCATAGCCTAAATTCAATTAAATCTTCATAAATTGGTCCGGATGGAGTCAATGTACTTCTCTTTAGGGTGACAGTTTTAACTTCCATTGTCCCTACATCTATGCCATCATATAAATCCAAAGTATTTTTAACTTTATCTTTAGCTTTTGCAGACCTCATACGGCCTATTGTTAAATGTGATGAGAATTTTTTGTCCAAATCAAAGCCTATTGAATTAAATTCTTTATCAAGATTATCATGCAATTCTTTTAAGATTTTGTCTTCATCCAAACCTAACCAAATAACTTTTATACGATTAGTATTTGGAAAAGCTCCACAACCTTTTATTTTAATATTAAATGAATCAAAATCCTTAATTACCTTTTCAATTTTTTCAGCGATTAAATCTATTCCCTCAGTGTCAATATCTCCAAAAAATTTTAATGTGAAATGCAGATTTTGTAAATCCACATATTTGATATTGGCATTAGTTTTTTTGAATTCGCGTATAATTTTATTAATTTTAGGTTTTAAATCATCATCTAAGTCTATTGCAAGAAATGCTCTGATTTGTGACATTAATATTCCTCATTGTTCTATTATTGTTTCATCAATAGCTATACCAAAGTGTCTTGCACTCTTTTCTATGAAAACTTTTACTTTATCACCCGGTTTTGCATCCGCGACAGATAAAGGATTATTTTCTGCATCAACAATTCTAATTGTTTCTGCATTTTGAAGTAAAGTTCTGATGGTATTTCCTTTATATTCAGCTTCGATTAATATTAATGGTCTTCTCTCAATTTTGCTTCTTCCAACATATGCAGTACGGGTTTCACCTTCCGTATTTACAATCAATACTTCATCCCCGGCAACAAGTTCAGATAAGTATCTTGTCTTATTGCCCGGAACCATAACATATGCCTGTACTGGACCTGCATTAACTCTAAATGGTCTTGAAGCAACATATTCACTTTCCAAGGATTCAGAGTGAACTAAAAACATTGATTTTGAATATGATCCTATTAACATTCCCTCTCCAGGTTTCATCATATCTGTTGTATCTACACAGACCCTATAACCTGAACCTAAAGGTTTTACATTTGTTAAAGTAGCGGTCTTTAATTCGTATTTTGTTCTAGAAGCATTATCGACTTCCTGAGCTATTTCTTTAATTAATGCAAAGTCATTTGCTTCAAATACTACACCGTCAGCTCCATGTTCCAAAGTTTCTAAAGCTAGTTTTGCGCCATCTTTATCCGCTACAGCAGCTATTATCTCTACATCAACTTTTTGAAGGTCAGCTATAATATTTTCTAGTGGGATTACTGTCCAATCAGTTCCAACAAGAATAATATAATCAACGATTGGTCCTAATTTTACTGCTAGTTGTTCATGTAATTTATCGGTTATTTTAATATAAGCACAAACTGTTTTTCCTTCACTTTTAGCTTTTTTTGCATTAGCCAAATCTTTAGAATCTGCTAAATTTTCACTTAAATTAATTGACCCATCACCTTCACCATTAAAGCCTACAATATAAATATCTGCATCCGCTTTATTGGAAACTATGTTTACATTACCTAATTTACGGATTTTATCACTGTATTCTAAATCAACTACATAGTTAATGCCTGATTCAAGTGCAGTTGTTATCATTTCTTTTCTCTCATCCCATGGTAAGTCCGGAGTCACTATCCAAGCGAATTTATTTTGCATTAAATCACCTTAATCTAAGAATTTTAAAGCTTCTTCAACTTCCAAATCATTGTGAACAACTTCTGAAATTGCTCTTGTAATTTTTCCAGGATTTTCTGCTTGGAATAAATTACGGCCAAATGCTACACCTGCTCCGCCAACACTTAAAGAATCTTTAACCATATTTAATAATTCTTCATCAGTCTCTACTTTTGGTCCTCCAGCAATTACTACCGGTACAAGTGCACCTTCAACCACTTCTTTAAATGAATCAGGGTCTCCAGTATAATTTGTTTTTACAATGTCTACACCCAATTCTGAACCAACACGAGCAGCATGTTTTACAAATTCCACATCCATTTCGTTTTCTACTTTTTGACCACGAGGGTACATCATTGCTAAAAGTGGAATTCCCCAGTAATCACAGGTTTCAGCGATTTCACCTAATTCCCGTAACATTTTACTTTCAGTTTCACTTCCAAGATTTACATGTACAGAAACAGCATCTGCACCTAATTGGATTGCTTTTTCAACTGAAGTTACAGTTACTTTATCATTTGGATCCGGTGCAAGAGAAGTACTTGCTGATAAGTGTACGATAAGCCCGATGTCTTTACCGTATCCTCTGTGACCTCTTTGAACAATACCTTTATGCATCAGGATTGCATCTGCCCCACCTTGGGAGATTTCTTCAACTGTATCATCAATATTTACAATTCCTTTAATAGGTCCGCTAGAAACACCATGATCCATTGGTGCGATAACTGTTCTACCGGTATTCCTATTAAAAATCCTTTCTAAACGAATTTTTTTACCAATCATTATATTACCTTCTAAAAAATAACATTATATAATATATTTATAATGTTATATAAATTTTAATTGTTCATTTTTGTAGACTCTTTCAAAAAATTTGCAGATTTGAAATTTTTTGATGAAAATTAGTTTGGAATTTTAATTTTGTTTAAAAATAGTTAATAGGTGGAGTAAAAGTTTCTATCATGCTAAACCAAAAAATAAATGCTCCAAATAGTATTTTAGATGTTAATTTATATATTTTGCGATTCTAACGATAGATTTGTCCTTTCAGATTCCCGTTTTGTGAAGATTTTCAAATCATACCGGAAGGCTCTGAAATCTTTTAATTTAAGTTTTAAAAATGATGTTTCTTATTTTAAAATGAGTTTGGCTAGATGTGCACATTGCGGAGCTCACCATATAGTTAAATATAGTTTTACAGGAACTTTGGTATTTAAAAAAATAAGTAAAAGTAAAGTGAAGGTTCAACCCTATATCTGTAAACGTTATAGTAAGACATTTCAGAACTGATTTAACAAGTCTGTTGATAAAAACGGCAATTTTACAAATGAATTTTAAAGTAACTTAAAAAGTTCATCAATTGTGTGGGCAACTTCTATCATTTTTATTGTTTTATCGGCTATTATACCTTCATAGTTCATCTTTAAAAGCAAAGAAAATAGAAAATCATAGAAATGATTTATACTAAAAAGAATAATCTTTTTTGAATGTCTTTCGAGTTTTCTTAAAGTTATTAAATCAAAAAATTCATCCATAGTGCCAACTCCACCCGGACAAACTATAAATACATCAGATTTCTCTAGAAATAAATCTTTCCTCTGGTGCATTGTGTCTGTTTTTATGTGTTCATCCGCATGTTGGAACTCATTATTAAAATCTTTAATCCATACAGGGGCAATAGCTATAATCTCACCATGATTAGCATAAACTCCTGATGCTACAGCACCCATCATACCCTCGTTTCCACCACCAAAAACCAAACTGTGACCATTTTCAGCAATTTTTAAACCTAATTCATATCCAACATCAGTATATTCTTTTGGTGTTTTTCCACTTGAAGACCCAAATACACAAATTTTCATAAAATATACTATAAATATATTATATAAATAATTTGGCGATTCTTTTAAAACCACTCTTTCAAAAGAAATATCATTTTTTAGGCATTGGAGTCCATAAATCAAATTCTTTAATCTGAGGCGGAATACCGCTGTCCTTATATGAATCCAAAAATCCGTCTTGAGATTTATAATCACCATTAACTTCAGATATTGAATTATAAAACTCCACCAATCCCCTATTTCTGATAATGGTATGTTTTGGTTTAAAGGTAGATGACCATATATAAAAGACCTTGAAAACAGTGTCCGGGTGATATCCTCCTCCCAAATCAATAGCCAATATATCGCATTTTTGAACTGATTTAAAAACTTCAGACAGAGTATCATGAAGTCTTACATCTGCATTAATAAATGTTAAATCCAGCTTATCCATTTCACTTTTTGCTTCGGGAGAATTGTCAATAGCTATCAGTTTAACATTATTTTCCAGAATGACTTTTGAGGTGTTGCCGGTATGGCATCCAAGTTCTATTACAGTATCATCCTCACTGATGACATCACAGATTTGTCTTCGATAGTCATTTACATCATAGCATAACTTTATCATGATTGCCTCTTTGTGTATAGTTTATCTATATTCATCCCTTCAATATTTAATTTTTTTAATGAACTTTCATTATCTGCAAAGGCGAAAACAGTATTTCCAAGCATTGCCATTGAAGCACCTAAAATATCATCGCAAGAATTAAAATAATCAGCTAAAGATTGAACTTCATTTGTCATTAATTTTGTATTTAAAGAAAATTCATAAGAAAGCCTTAAAAAATTTTCAACGGAGGAATTCTTTTTAAAACTATCCAGACACTTACGGCCATTAACAGAAATTATTTTTTTATGTTCAGGATTGCGTATGACGGAAGCAGTGTCTATTTTACCAAAAAATTTGGTAGCCACATATATATCCTCTTCAAAGGATTTGATTTTTCCGACTCCTGGAGCACCAGGTCGAGTCCTTAAAACCAATCCTGAACCAGTCTGTCCTATAACATCACCCAATCCTCCTCCAAGTGAAACTTCAGCCTTGTGAGCGATTTGACCACATTCATTTTTTGAATATCCGCAGTCAAAAAACTCGTTTAAAGCCAGCGATAAACTTAAGGCAGATGCTGCAGATGTTCCAAAGCCTGCTCCTATAGGAAACTGTATATCCTGAGTTATCTCAAAGGAGTCTTCAATATTAAAGTATTTTAAAACTTCATTGATTACAATATCTGAACCCTGATTAACGTTAGTCTTAAACTCAGAGGAATCCTTTAATGTGGTTTCAACTCCCCTGTCAAGTAAAAATCCGGCACCGCAGGATCCATTTTTTAAGGGGTTATCATTGTTTTCTATGCTGAAAAAACCTGTAATATGTGCCGGCATAAAAACAGAAACACTCATAATAAAAAATATGGAGGTGATTAATAATAAATTTGTTCATTCCAGTAAATTATACTCTTCATCACAAACTTCTTCACACCATTCATTTTCAGGATTAACTCCCGGAACTTCAATAGCAATATGTGTAAATTCAGAGTCTTTACTTGCTCCATGCCAGTGCTTTACATTTGGAGGAATAGATACAACATCACCAGGCTTTAATTTTTGAGGGGATTTACCTTCCTCCTGATACCATCCTTCACCTTTTGTTACAAGCAAAATCTGACCGCCGTTTCCATCCGCATGATGTATGTGCCAATTGTTTCTGCATCCAGGTTCAAAGGTAACATTGGCAACCATTACTTCACCGAGCTGAGCTAAAATATTTAGATAGCTTTTCCCAATGAAAAATTCACCAAAGGGATTTTCCTCACCTTTTCCAAAAGGAATATCATCAGACATTATTCCGCCACCCAGTGAGCTACAATATCCTTTGCATCATATACGTTTGCACCTGGAATTGACAAACCTTTTTTAATATCTGCACCGTCACATAATTTTTTTAAATCCTTTTCAGCAAAACCAAATCCTGATCCCTCATGAGTTACAAAAGGCTTTACAGTTTTTCCTGTAAAATCCAGTTGTTCTAATTGAGTCCACATGGGCATAGGCAGTGTTCCCCACCAGTTAGGAAATCCTATATAGATTATATCATATTCATCAATGTCAGTTAATGGATGTTTAATTTCAGGCCTTGCACCTTCATCCAGTTCCTTTTGAGCAACATCAATACATTTCATATAATCTGAAGGATATTCATTTACTGGTTCGACTTTAAATAAATCTGCTGAAGCCAAATCTTTAATATATTCAGCTATCACTTCAGTATTTCCTTTTTCAATATTTTTTAACTCTCCACCAAAGTAATTTTCACCTGAACGAGAAAAATAGATAATTAAATTTTTAGACATTTAAACACCTTCTGATGATTATATTTGGAATGATTAATATATAAATGTTGCTAAACACAACAATTAAAAAAAATTAAAAAAAATATAAGAATAAAAGAAATTATTCTTTAATAGATTTAGCTAGCTCTACACCTTTATTAAATGCTTCTTCCAATACGTCTTCATCAGGAACAAAAGTTACATCTAAAGTATCAGTTACATTAAAGCCAGCAGCTTCCAAATCATCCTGGAGTTTCTTAACAGCTCCTCCACCCCAACCTTTTGATGAAAAGATTAAAGCGTTTTTATTACTGGTTGTTCCTGCAAAGTTAACACAATCTAACCAGAAAATCATATTACCAATACGAGGGAACGGCTTGTTCATCATAGTAGGAGCACCTAAAGCTATTGCTTTACTGTCTAAAATGTCAGTAATAGCATCATCCGGTCCATCCTCCTGCATAAAGTACATTGCAACTTCAACACCTTCACTAGCAATACCTTCAGCAATTTGGAATGCTAATTTTTCAGTAGAATGGTGCATAGTATCATAAATAACAGTGATTTTATCTTTACAAACACCTGAACCCCATTTAGCATATAAATCTAAGATGAATTTAGGATTTTTCCAAATTTGACCATGGCAAGGAGCAATCATTTTAATTTGATCTACAACACCATTATCAGTTAACTCCTGCAATTTCATCCTAAGCATAGGAGAGCCTAAAGTTACAAGATTAGCATAATACTTTTGAGCTTCTTTTTCTAAAATATCTAATGAATAATCTTCATCAAATCTTTTAGAATGACATACATGTTGACCAAATGCATCGTTTGAGAATAAAATACCCTCTTCTACTAAAAATGTAAACATACTATCAGGCCAGTGCAACATTGGAGCGGAAACAAATGCTAAAGTTCTACCGCCAATATCAATTTCATCACCAGTCTGAACAGTGTTGATTTCCAAATCTCCAAAATTATGATATTGTTCCTCTAAAAATTTTGCACAATTTGGAGAAGCATAGATTTCAGCTTCAGGATTATATTTTTCAATGGTTTCTCTTAAATGAGTGGAATGATCCATTTCAGAGTGATTTTGAACAAATACATCAATTTGAATATCTTTGCCTTCTTGAGCAAATGCATCTTCAATTCTTGCATATAACTGATTATCCAATCCGCCATAAACATTATCAATCAATACAGTTTTTTCTTCTCCAAATACTAAATATGCATTATATGTAGTTCCTGGAATGCCGTATCCGTGAAAAGTTCTACTATTCCAATGGAGTACACCAACCCAGTAAACGCCATCTGCAATTTTTGCTGCTTTAGCTTTCATAATATAAATCTCCTAAAAAAATTTTAGTTATTAAGAATTATGTCTTTATTTCTATATATAATTAGTTAAAAAAAGAATTTATGGCTATGTCAATTTGTTAGTTGGAATTTTATTTTTTTCATCCAGCCATTTTTTCTGTTGTAGATTTGATTAAATACACCTTGTTCTGTTCTGTATCTT
>Ga0310695_10011196_pt1 | contig 12880 bp, 6 predicted proteins | sample RumenRJG_04DNA_FD_203882 | JGI IMG/M metagenome (GOLD analysis project Ga0310695, IMG submission 203882) | Bovine rumen microbial communities from Lethbridge, Alberta, Canada - RJG_04 (v2) (version 2) | ecosystem: Host-associated > Mammals > Digestive system > Stomach > Rumen | place: Canada...
TTACTTAGAATAAGATCTCTTTTAGGAATTATAATGGTCCAGAAACAAAGACTTAAGAAAGCAGTGCTAGCATTTTATGACTAAAGATAAATGTGACGCAATAGAGTAATAAAGTCAATATTTAAACGAATAAATATATGAAACAGAAAAGATACGACATTTTTATTAGTTTTAGGAGTGAAGATGGTTCTGAGTTCGCTCATATTTTTGCATCAGAATTGAGGAATAAAGGATATCGTGTGTTTTTTTCTCAGAACGATGTGATTGATGGAAAATATGAAAACGATATTGATTCGGCAATTCATTCGGCTCCCATTTTTATAATTATGCTGACTCCGATGTATCTTGAAAGGTTAACAGAAGACAGCATTATTAGAAATGAAATATATGAGGCGATTAAATGTGAAAAAACAATTATTCCAATTGATCCTAACCATAAGTTTAAATTTGTCCCCGAAGAAGTCCCATGTGAGATTAAAGATGTTATAGATAGAATACATCATTCCATAATTCATTTTGGTGATAACACTTTTAAGCCAACTTTTGATTCAATTGTCGAAAATAGGATTGCTCCAATAATTCTCCCTTCTAAGTCAGCCCCAATTGTCCAGAGAAGATGGATAAAAGGAGGTGTCTTTGCTTGTTTTGTGATATTAGCAATAATATTTGGCTACAAAGCTATTATTACGTCGATTTATACTGATTCACTATTTAAAGAACTTAAGTTTAAATATGCTGAAGAAGAAGATATTCAAGAAATGGTAGATAAAGCAAATAAAGATGATGCCGATGCAACCTATTGGCTTGGGAGACATTACTTGTTCGTAGGAAATATAGATTTGGCGCTTTCTTATTTTCGAGAAATCAAAGGAAATAATCCGAGAGCTTTATTTTGGGTTGGTAATTATGATTTCCGAGGATTCAATAATAATAAACCGGATACCAAAAGTGGCAAAAAAATAATTATTGCGGCCCAAAAAGGAGATCCATGCGCATTATGTTGGAAGGGCTTCCTTCATATAAGTACATACAACTTGTTTAATTTAGATATTTCCTACAAATCTTTTTTGGCGTCAGCAAGAAAGGGTAATCCTGTTGCACAATACATGATTGGGGAATTTTACGAAAATGGTTGGGGCGATAAACAGATTAATAAGGATTTGGCAGAGAAATGTCGTAATTATGCTAAAAAAATGGATATAATAACCAAGAAACCACTAACAAGCTGGATTTCTACATAGTTAATAATTTAATAGTAGATACAGCAAGAATAATTAGAGAATCAACGTCTGTTGAATAACAGGTGTTATTCATACTTTTGATGCAAAGAGACTGGCTGTTATATAGTAATGGTATTCGATAAATAGTTTATATGATAGAACTTTTGCATTTACCAACTCTATATTAATGGTAACAATAATGTTAAATGGAATATGAAAAAGACGATTTATACACCGCAGCCTGTTGACACAAGTGATGTCATGCTGCCCGTAGAATTGGAACAGTTGGTAGAGCAAATGTCGAAGAACGTACATGAGGTGTGGGCAGAGACTCGCATCAAACAGGGATGGACGTATGGGAAACAACGCAACGATGAACTGAAAACTCATCCTTGCTTAGTTCCTTATGAGGAGTTGCCTGAAGAGGAAAAAGAATACGACCGCAATACTTCTATTGGTACTCTGAAGCTGATCATGAAGCTTGGGTTCAAAATTGAAAAGGAATGAAGAGAATGATTCTTATAGCATGTTGCCTGTTGGGGCTGAGCATCGTTTGCTCGGCCCAGAAGAACATGCGTATCCATTATAAGGGTGGGGCAGTGAGCGATATACCTATCGAAGAGATAGATAGTGTTACGTTCGTGGAGAAGGATACACCTGTGGAGGAGGTGACGCTCATAGGCAGTTGGCTATGGGGAAGCCAGGAGCAGGGGTATTATGAACTAATTGCCTTCAACGAAGACCATACCTACACAGGATATGACAACTACTTCGCCTATGGCTTCGATACAATGACGTATGGCTTCTGGGCGCAGATAGGAGCGATGCTGACCCTTCAGTCGAACGGGTTTGGCTATCAGCGACGATATAACTGGTATGTCACGGAACTGACGGAGAATGCGCTGGGAGTGATGACAAAGATGGGACCCTTTACTTACTATAAGGTGCAACCGGAAACGTTGCATTTGCAAGTGAATGGAACGCTAGAGTGTGAAGAAGGCGACTCGTTCGTTTTTGCTGATGGCGTGATAGCGAATATACAAGACAACAAACTTGTGGGACTGGCACTTGGCGAAACGTATATTCAGAAATATATTGCCGACAGCAAGTGCATCGTGGCATATAAAGTTGTCGTGACAATGTGAAAATGTGAGAATAACAGAAGCAAATAAATAAAAAGAAGGACTGACAGACATAAAGAGCTGCCAGTTTTTCTTTGGTTTAGGATTGCTCAGAGGATGGGAGATGTGTAGAGGTTAGAGGTGAGTGTTTCATATAATCCGTGGGTTCGTTAGGCGAACCCACGGAGTTATCCACATTATATTGATGTTCATGTTAAACTCCTGACCTTTGTTGTATCTCTGCTTGATGCTGTCTTTAGAAACTAAACGATGGGTGATAATTAATTACAGAAATGAAATATTCAAAGGACCACCAAGGTGCTCCAGACCAATAAAATTGTAAGTGGAAAGTGAGTTTTTCGTTTTTTTTCTTTCAGATTTCACTTTTTCTTCCTAATTTTACGGCCGTTACTCAAAGCCAATAAGAAAAAGACCTAAAAAACAAATTCTGAAATGAATATGAAAAAGAGTTTACTACTAATTACGGCGTTGTTTGCATTGGCAATGTACGCCAATCAGCCTAAACAAGTTTACATCACTTTAGATGTATCAGGTAGCATGTATGGCGACAAGTACAATCTGGCGAACTATACTACCCAGATGATTGTGGCACTATGTGATGCTGATGACGAAGTGAATATGATTGTTTATGGAGAAACCGAATGCCTTTCCAATAAGAGTAATCCACTTGCTGCTATTCAGAAGACTATTGCTGAGTCGAAATATGGAAAACCGGAATCTGACTCTCAGTTTGACGATATTGAAGAGTTCAATAAAGTGTATAAAGCTGCTGATGATAAGGAGAATTGGTTGTTTGTCGTAGGTGACGGTGTTTGGGGTACAGGAGGCAATGAATACAAGAAGGGGAGAGAGAAATTTAGTGAGATTATTGGAGGTGGTACACTGAACGTATGCTATCTTCAGACAGGAGAGTCTCTAACGGAAGACAACGATTTTACTCAGTTTGCAAGAACATTTGGTGTTATAGATATCAGAAAGTCTGACACGCATGCATCAACCATAATAGAGGGTTGCAACTATTTCGCACGGAAAATACTTGGCTTTAGTGAGGTATCGTTGAAAGTAAAGAAAGTAGGGGAAAAGCGGATTTACGTTAAATCTGAGATGCCTCTAAAAGGGTTCTATTTGGTTTATCAAGATGAGGTGGAACCTGATGAGTTGCCAAAAATATGTGATGTTAAGGCAAATGGATCTACTCTTAATGCCAGTTTGAAAGGAACCCCCACCACTATACCTTTGAAAAATAAGAATAACGAGGCGAGCCTGAGTGGACATGTATATCATGTACAAGGTGCAATTTCTTCACAGACTGAGATTGAAGTCGGTTTTGATAAGAATGTGGACCCTGCCAAAATATGTATCTACCCAATCGTAGAAGATATGGAGTGGAATGGGGTCACTATCGATATCCATAATAGAACGCTAAAGAAACTGGATAGCCGTACCTTCTCAATTTGTCGGGAAGAGTCAAAGGCACAGGTAAAAATTGAATTGAGTGGCGACTCTAAGAAGAATCTCTCGGAAGGCTTGCTTCAGAAGACCAAAGTGGTGGTAAAAGCCAATAATAAAGACTATCCAACTCACTATAATAATGGTAGCTTCGAGTGTGAGATTGACCTCATTGACGAAGAAACCCCGTATTATGCTGAGTGTGACTGTCCTGGATATTTTAAGCATACCACCCCCATTACAAAGATAATAAAAGGTGGGTGCCCTCCTGATAGTTTGCCTGATGATATACGACCAGTGGCAGACATGGGTAGCTTTACGTTTGAACAACTAAAGATAGAGGATATTACCTTTACGATTAGTGATTCTTTAACGCAAGAGGCGCTTGATCCTAACCTGTTCGATATTACGTTTGATCTAGATGACGATTTCCTGTACGAGGAACCGAAAATACGCATAGAGAATGGAGTTATTCATCTTGAACTGCATCCAAAGGGAGAGTGGTGCGAGTGTTTGTTCCCTGAGGGCCTCAATATAACGATGATTTCCACGCCAAAGGAAGACGCTTTTCAGGAGTATGGGAAGAATTATAAGAAGACAATTTTCCCCTTCCATGCTGAAGTAATAAAAGACCGTCCATGGCTGACACGTTGCTTCTGGGTTATTGTTACGCTGGTGGCTCTGCTGCTGTTTATGATATACCTGAAACTTCTGCTGAAGAAGAAACGCTTTAAGAAGTGTGCGATGGTAACCCCTAGGTATTACAGCTATTATGGTGACCTTATTGATGACCAAGGAGGCCGCAAGCTCCGCAAGGAAGGCTTTGGCGCGTGGTTCTCTCGCTGGTTCCTGCCTGGTGACGAACGTACTACGGTGTTTATCGACAGACCAGATGTAGGCAGCATGACATTCATCGCTTCCGAGTCGAAAGAAGTGGTGAGGATACCTAAGTCATGTTGCGATTTTGAAACGATGGATATCAGTGGCTATGACCCCGAAACAGACATGAGTAAATCGAAGACTGTCACCTTGGGCGATATGGGAACGATAGAGGTAACGCGTCCCAACGGCTCAAGTGACGGTGATATCCTCTTCACCTCTGGCAGCGAAAATAATGGCGCCGGCCACAAGATGTTCCTTGGTTTGCTCATGATCATCTCAATATTAACATCGTTGGTGCTCCTCTGGCTGATGATAAGATCTTTATGAAAATAACAACAATAAAACTATAAATAACCATGGCATTTTCAACCACATTGATTATTGGATTGGGCGGTGTAGGCTCAAGCATCGTCGAGCGAATTTACAAAAAATTTGACGCAAGTAATCCCACAGAGATTGATAGGAGAAACGTAGGTTTCCTGTGTCTGGATACAGACGAAAGTGATATTAAGAAGCGCTTAGCTGTGATGCCTGAAGGCTCAGTCGTTAAAACCTCCTCTGACAGGAGTTGCAGCGTAGGAAGCTATATTGACCAAATCAAAGCCAAGACAACTGTGTTAGACTGGTTTGATACAAAAAGTCCCTATATGATGTCAATGTCTCTGGGCGATGGCGCTGGTCAGGTGAGAATGGCTTCGCGACTGGCATCTATGGCTTGTATCAGCGAAAATAAGATGCAAGCCATCAACAACTGTATTCAGAATCTACTAAGCACAGACCCAGAGCGTCATCATGGCAGTAACATCAAGATACATATAGTTTGTAGTCTGGCTGGTGGAACTGGCGCAGGTTCTTTCCTTCAGACGGCCTATTACGTAAAAAATGCCATGAAGGAGAACAATGCCACAGCCCCCAAGATCTCGGGATATTTCCTGTTGGCCGATATGTTCTGCAATGACAGGGTTATGGGGTTCTCTGAAAGTCAGAAAGAGAATGTACGTTCTAATACATACGCCTGTGTAAAAGAACTGGTAGCTTTCTGTGAAAGTGACAAATCACGTCAGATAGAGGAACTGAAGTTCGAATATCGGTTAGGCCAGAAGGACAAAGGACTACCAACCGATCCCCCATACGACTTCTGCTTCATGACCGACTATTTTGGCGCAGATGGCGGTAACCTGATTAACGAAAAGAGATATGAGGAGCAAGCCGTTGACTTTATCTACACCAACGCATTTGACCCCATTGGTGATAACTACCGCCAGAAAGCTATCAATGATATTCGTCAAATGATTGAAAACGAAGGGAAAAGCCGTTTCGCATCTTTTGGCATATCAAGACTGGTATATCCGGTAGATGACATTATTAATTATTGTGCCCATCAACGTGTTGTCGACAACTTGAGCGGAACATGGCTACGTATTGACAAAAAGTTTGAGGAGCTCCTGGCAGAATACAAAAAGAATATTGATGAGGGAATCCGTACTACAGAGCCCGACAGAGGCAAGGACTTCATGCAACAGGTGGAAACACTGGCCAAGACTGGAGCTGGAAGGGAAGGAACAGAGTTCCGAAAGATTTTTGAAAGCACCAAAGTGCATACCGAAGGCATGGGAGACGGTATGTCGAAAGCCAAGGTATATCTTTCATGTGTGGATAAATTTGTCAAAAAGCTTGTTGAATCCAACAACAAACTGAAGGACCTTCAGGGATTCTGCACCATTGCTAACCCTAACTTCAGCAAGAACACTGGTTACGACAATGACCTGTCGTTCGTGGTGAGAAGAGAGCGTGAACTCGAAGATTACCGTAAGGAAGTGATGAGCTTCATTGACAGCACCAAGTCGTTTGCCATCAAACAATGTCTGACCATTGACCATGACTTTGAAAACTATGTGTCAAAGGATCCACAGACCGACGGAAACCATCTGAATACTTATATTCTAGAGAAAGAACATGAGATGCATCCGCTGGCCGTACGTTATCTGCTTTATGAGATTCAGGCATTACTGAAAGTGGGATTAGAGAAGAAAAAGGGAGAAAACAAAAAATTGGGCACCCAGATTAACGAAAAGTACAAAGCTGCATTTGACAATCCCGAGACCAAAGGACGTGTGGAAGATGCCCGTCAGAGTCTGAAAGATGCTAACGACAAGAGGTCGGGTATCATAGGAAAAGTTACCGCCAAACTGTTTGGTACTGATGCCTATAAGGCCGCCAAGGAGAACTATGAGACTAGATCCAGAAAACAGGCCCAAGATATCACCAAGTACTCTACAGAAAAACTGTTGGAGGAAACTTATGCCGGTTTGCTGATGCAGATTAACCAACTCATTGAAGAAGAGGAGAGCTTCTTCATGAGTCTGCCCAATGCTATTTATGAAGCAAACAATACGATGCAATCGCTATTGAAGATGCATGATGCCAATAACGACCCATGTGTATCCTACGTGCTTGCTTCGGAACAGGACAAGAAAGAACTCTACGAAGAAATCAGCAGACGTGACACCTCTGCGTTCTTCCCACCAGAACTGTCGGCATCACTTTATCGTAGTATCTTTGATAACATGATTAATGCATTGGATACTTCAGGCAGTGTGGCATCAAAACGAATGTCCGCGAAAACCAAGAAGGCTGCCAGAGCTGCTGCAAACCAAGCAATCATAGAAAACTGCATTTCTTTCCAAAAGGAGCTTATCAAGGAGAAAAATACTGAATATTCCGAAATGAATGTGATGGCTGCACTCATGAAGGAAGCAGAATTCAATAGCGTTGAAAAAGACCGACACGACTATGTCATCAGAAAATTCAATGTCTTCCGTAACAGAGCTGAGATTTGGGGACCAAACAATCTTGATAATGATACGCGCTACATCAATGCTTGGGGATTGAATCCGGAATGTCTGGATTCGGCAACGATAACCAAAGCCATGGCCGATGAGTTGTTTGGTGACATTCGTGTCGACACAAATCCAAAGGAAGCAGCCACTCGTATTTGCTCAGACCAATTTAGTCCTTTTGAAATTATTCGTGTCAATGCCGTAACACTGCTTACGGTTGAGAAATATTTCAAGAATTTCATGTCCAAGGAGAAAACCGATCTGACCAGTGAGTCTCAGGGAACCTATTATGTGGCATATAAAGAAGTCATCGACAAGGTGAACCAGATGGGTAGCAGGACCTATTCCCCACATTTGGACAAGCACTGGCACCTGCCAGCCTACATGCCCAACATTGGTTTTACGCAGGCAGAAGAAATTAAGAAGGTCTTCAAGGCTCTGTGCTGGGGACTGTTCTTTGGCAACTTTAAGTCGGAGTCAAGGGGTGGTGACAACTACTGGAAGTATGTGGGCGATGTATCCTATTTCATCAAAGACATAGACGATAGAATGGTTCTGACTGGTAATTCGTTGAAATATGCCATAGACAGGCTCTTTAGCGTACTTACCACCAATCCGGAGATTGTCAACCAAATTTTAAAGAGAACCGAAAGATTGTGGGAAGAAGCCAAATATCAATGGCTCCAGAAAGAGACAAATGAATCTACGGAGTATGAAGAGATGAAGAAAGTTAAGATTGTAAGGTCTATTATTGAGTTCAAGTTCAAATTGTTCCCCAAAGAGAAACAGACCTACAACTGGTTCAGCGTCCTTTTACCCAAGGAGAATACCCTCCTTTACAAATTCCTGAATCAGGATGGAGGCCAGCTGAAGAGTTACTTCTTTGACGATCTGTTAGAGCATCTTCTTGATGTGTTCGGTCCCTCGGGCAACACCTATAGGGTTTGTGAATATATCATCAAGCATGTGGACAAGAACAATATCGGCCAAGCTAAGGCCTGTCTTGAACAATTCAAAAATCAAGGGCGTTTTGACCCTAAAGAATAAAGTATGAAGGACGTTTCTGTATTGCTGAATCTGACAGGGAAACTTGTCTTCGAAAAGACAAATCCGCTCATGGACTTGGTGAGCGGTCATGGTCCGTACCTGTATTATGACCGTCTCTCGTTGGAAAGATTTCCATTAGACCAAGAAGAACAGGAGGGGCATGTGCAGAAACTGCTTATCAAACTAAGAAATCTCTTGGGAAGCCGCCGTCTGTCGGCAGAAGACCAAGGTGGTAAAATTCGTATCATTGTAACAATTGACTTGGTGGGCGGTTTTGCCCACCAGGCCAATCAGGACTTATGCTTCCCTGCCCAGAAAGCCTGTCGGTTCAAGGAAATAATGAATGAAATTTTCGAAAACGAGCCACAACTGCTTTCCCGTTTTCGTTATACCTTCATTTTTATGGAGTGGGACAGCGATGACAAAGAATCTGCCATTTTCTATCGCTCTCTTGCCTATGATGGCTGTTTCGGACAGTCGGATACTTGGATTACGTCAGAAATGACATCAGTCAACGAGACAAGAGACCAAATGCTTGCTAACTTAAAGTCGCCATCCATAGAATTAAACCTTGACAACAGCAGCATCCGATATCAGTATTCTGTCTTTGACCAAAAACTAAACATGCAGAAAGAAAAAATCTCTGAACTGCTGGCAAAGGCCTGTGTTGATAAGCCGTTCGAGGTAAAAATCTCTGAAACATGTTCGAAATTGAAGACGATTGGTGATGTCCGTCAATTCGACTTTGACCATCTGCTAAGTTCTACTGTCATTGAGCTCATAGGTCTGTGTTCTTCGATGTTTAGTGATAGTAGTTGCTTCATCTTTAAAATGAGGACAGGAACCATCACTCAAAGGAAAAAGGATGAAATGGTTTTCAATTCCCTACTACAACTTTTGGGTACAATGGAAGGGGAATGGCCATCCAGACTATCAATCGTTGATGGCAGTATGAACGAGCATTCGCTGGATACTGATGCCATTATTCAGCTAAAGAGAGATGTCACTTCCTATCTGACGGTGTTGAGGGAAGGTGGAGAATTAAGAAAGACACCGACAGAACATGTAAAATACAGGGTCTATTCAGAGCGAAATGCCAAATCTACAGAAACTAATGTTCACCATGAACATAATGAAGAAGTTGATGAGCATCGAGTAAGACTATATGATGAGTTTCTGGACCTGCGTCGTGTTCCGTTCTTCTTTGGCAGCAATCCTAATGACTGGCAATGGTATACTGATGTATCTAACGTGTTAGATAGAATTTATGCCTATGAAAATGAACACGACCATCCGCGCTATTCATCGCCAGGCCGTATTACGGAAAAAGAAATGAAATGCGATTTGGCAGAAACTTCCTATGCTGATCTGGAAATCATCAAGAAAAAGTTAGAATCAAATCAGACAAGAGGAACGATCACCAAGGGTGCGAACAAGTCTGGAAATCTGTTGACTGATTTGAAGACCTATCAGGGAAAACGGGAAAAGATTATGACCAGCTTTGCAGAATATAGGGAAGAACTGAAAAAAGAGATGGTCAGGTTGGGATTCGCATCCATCACCAACCGAATATGTATTGTAGTCTGCCTCATTTTAACGCTTTGCTATGCCTTCCACTATTACTTTACTGGCGATACCTTAGAAACCATATGGATTGGTGCTTGTTTTGGCGCTGTTGCCCTTATCTGTGCCATAGCAGCCATCATCAGTCAGTATCGCATCAAGTATGCCATTAAAAGCATATTTATTAAGATTATCAATTGCTTCGAACAGATGAAGAAACAGAAAGAGTGGTATTTTGACAATATCAACAAGCGCGTTAGCACACAAAACGAAGCCGACATCAAAAGGATGAATCTTGAAGAGATTAAAAGTAAACTGAATCTGTTCAAGTGTCATAATATGCAAGTTGAGTTGTGGGAGAAGCATTTTTCCTGTCTGGAAGAGAAACTGTCAGATATGATTATCTATTTAGGTCAAAGCACTAACAATCGTCCACAAAAAGAAGACCTTTCTGGCGAAAAGAGTTTACCAATCGAAGAAATACCCTGTCTGCCAAAAGATGTCTGCAAGAAGTTTCAGACAATGACTATTTCTTTAACATCAGGCCAAGAATACAAGAATATTACCTGTTTCTTGAAAAGTCTGAATGTTACTAACATCAATAACGAATAACCATACTGTATATGATACGTTCTACGATTGCCACACTCATTCTGCTTATCTTTATAGCACCTCTGTTTATTAACAGCAAGGAGGTGAAGAAGAGAGCATATCAGTGGTGGCATGTCCCTTTTTTCGCTCTACTGTATGTGGTGGCCATGTGTATACTCTTTCATTTTGCCAGTGTGGCGACATGGCCATTTTTCAGATTGTTAATTAAAGATTATGATGTAGAGGCTGTTTACGTGCTGCTCTGTGCTTTCATTTGGCAGGGAATCCGTATGTTTCTACGCAGAGAGGCTATTCACAAGAAACTGATTGTATGGTATCGTAAAGGGTTCTCTTCTCGAAGGGGAAATCGTGATAAGATACTCCCTTTCCCATATTTCTACGACTATTCAGGAGTGCTTCGGGCAAGAGTTGGCAGACCGTTCTATTTTGGGATGTTGGGGGGTGTCATTATCATTACTGCCCTTATCTATAGCATCTTTTTCTTCTTGATAGAGTTTTGGGGTATTAAGTTCTATCTCATATCCTCTTTTGGGCTGTTTGGACTTATTCCGTTAGTTGAATATTTTCATTATCTAAAAGCGGAAGTGCCTGAAGAAGAAAAAAAGGAAACACCAGAAGAAGAAGGGACTGATTTTCTTCCAAACAGTAACATGGAGAGGCTTTGGAAGCAATATATAGAGACATTCCCTGCTTTTTCTGTGGCATGGAAGAGAAAATTCTATAGGGATAAGGAATCCGGCAAAAACAATCAGGATATGATTGATGTCCTAATGAAAGGATTCATGGGAACATCGTCAACGAAAGGTGCAGATGGATTCCTAGAGAACTGTAATCTGGTGGATGCGTTTACAAAGATAGTCCCTCTATTCGACTGGGAAAAGGAAAACGGACAGTTAGTTCTGATGGTGATGGACATACCCAATCACTTTTCAAAAGATTCGTCAAAGTCTTATCTACAAGAGATAGCCGATGAACTTAAAAAACAGTTAAATAAAGAGAACGATCTGATAGTCTTTGACGAGTATTCATCCAATGCGGATCTTAATACCAGCATAATAGTGGCTTCACTATCGGTGTTGTCATCCCGTCGTTTAGATAAGGAATGGATGAAACGGATAGGTTTGGTCGTCGTAGTCAACCTGTTTGACAAGAGCGTTTCCAACCTATACGAATGTCGTAAATTTTCTTCACTTCTTCGTGCTGAAAACGAGCAGTATCAGCTTCTGTTCATCACACCACATCTAAATGAAGTTGAACCCACGTTGAAAAACACTTGGGATACGAAAGCTGAAACAAGTGAAAAGACGTTAAAACAATATCCCCACGGATATCATCAGTTCTTCATTGGATACAATCTTGAAGACTATCTCGACAGGTTCAAGCTGATACTGAAAGCACTCCCCTCTGAACCATTATCTGCAGGTAGCGAGTTAATACCCATTGCACTGAGTCATAAACTAGGCGAGACAGACAAGGTGGTTACTCCGATTCATTTCTTTGACTTAGCCTATACCAATATTATTGAAGGAGTGGAGGAACTGGGCAAGTCCTATCGAAGTGAAATGATGCCTATTTGGGAAAATGATATGAACAAGCAGATTCATTGTCATCTGCTACCTTTGGACAAGGTTGACGAAGATCAAGTACTTTCCGTAATTTTTGATCAGAACAACAATGCTCCAGCAGCCTATTCCAAGTGGATACACCTGGGCAATCAAGAGAATTTCTCTATTATCCTGTCCAGGCCTTATCTCTTCCGAGACTACTTTAATGCCAATCACGACTTCTTCGTCAACAATCCTTTTCTTGCCCTGCAGCCCTTCCTCACCAAGAGCAGGATTACACTCGCTGTCATCTTGTTGGAGATGCTTCAGAAATCAGAAATGAGTGAAGAGCAATTGCGCAGTCTCCTACAAGGATATTACAATCAGGATGAGATTAAGTCTGTTTCGAGCATAGTCCAACAGTTATTTGCAACCTACTTCGCCAATGATTTGGCCGGCAGGTTGAGAACACGGCATACCGTCGTGTTTGATGGCAGTAAATACCATCATCAAACCATTTATCAGCTTGACTTCTCTGACAGCGTAAACCTTACCTATCTGGACCGCATCTCTATCAAAGA